>FWPV01001238.1_pt1 | contig 72253 bp, 68 predicted proteins | sample 2228371 | NCBI WGS metagenome assembly FWPV01 (sample SAMEA103939776, study PRJEB20133) | metagenome
CTTCGGGCGGAGCGGCCGGCACGGCCGGAGCAGGTGCTGGCGCCGGCGCCGCTTCCGCACGCGCCGCCCTGCGCGCCTCTCGCTCCGCCCGCTCCGCCCGCAGCCGCTCGACCTCCTCGTCGGATGCGACTTCGAGCAGCCCCGCCGAGAAGAGCCCGTAGATGACGCGCGCGACCTCGAAGTCCGTCTTGCCGAGGTCTCGCGCGAGCTCTCCGACGGTTCGCGTGCCGTCGGTCAAGAGCAGCAGGTTCCATTCCGTGGGCTTGAGCGAGATCTCGAACGTGCCCTCTCCCGGCGCCGTGGCCATCTTGAACACCATGTCCATCGAGGGGACCTTCTTCTTGATGCGGTTCCACTCCTCGATGCGACGGCTGCCCTCCATCACGATGTTCTCGATGGAGACAGAAAGCCCGATGTCCTCCTCGACGACCGCGGGCAGGATCTCGAAGTCGAACTCGCCCTCGTCCCAGCGCATGAGGTCGAAGATCGTGTCTTGGATCTGTTCCTGGACGAAGGCCTCGAGCACCGGCTGCGTCACGTAGCCCTCGTCGACGAGGATCTGGCCCAGCCGGCGTCCGCCTTCAGGTTCACGAGACCTGATCTCGATCGCCTTGGCCAGCGCGCTCGGCGTGATCCTGCCGGCGTTGACGAGACGCTGGCCGAGCGGCTCACGGTTCCAGTCAGACTGAGCGAAGAAGACCTCGCCGTCGCGGAACCAGATGGAGCCTTCCGCGTCAGCGCGCTTGATGCGCAGCACCCCCGTCTTCTTGCTCAACTGGACGAGCTGGAAGACGTCAGGGAGGCTGAAGTCTTTGAGGTTGCCGCGAAGCGCCATGTCGCCTGCGATCGCCCTTCCCGTCTATCGCCGCCTCGCCAGAGCGCAGCGGCGCTCCCCCGCTATCCGAGGATCTCCGCCACCTGCGCTGCGGCCGTCTTCATATCGTACAGGACGAGCCCAAGCTTGGCTTGCGCGCTTGCCATGACCGTCAGCACAGCACGGGAGCCGGCGGCCACCAGCAGCACGTACCCGTCCTCCCCCTCTATGAACACCTGCGAGAGGTGGCCGCGCCCAAGCTCGGCAGCGGCTCGCTCGCCCAAGCCGAGTATCGCCGCCGACATCGCGCCGACCCTGTCGGACTGCATCCCGGGAGGCAGGGCCGAAGCCATCGTGAAGCCATCGAGGCTGACCAACGCCGCAGCCTGGACGTCCGGGTCGCCTTGGATCAGCGCGTCGAGCACGGCCGCCAGGCGCTCCTCGCGAGACGCTGGACGGCCGACGGTCGCAACGGGACGCTCCGGTGCCCCCGCGGGCGCCACAGGTTGCGGCGCAGCAGGAGCCGTCTGCACGGGAGCGGGCGCGGCCGCGGGCGTCTGCACGGCGGGCTCCACGACGGGGGCCGCCGGTGCGGCAGCCGCCTGTCGCGGGATCACGACCGGCGGCTTGAGCAGGTCGTCGTCGTCCGTTGACTGCACATCGGCATCGCTGATGAAGTAGTCGCCGACGCCTTGGTCGACCATCCCTCACACCTCCGAGAACAGGTCGCGCGAGCAGCCTGATGCAAGAGCACCGCTCCTACGCTGCATGAACGTGCTCAGTTTCTCACGCTTGGCTGGCTGATACAACAGAGCCCGAACGCACCGCGGCGACGCCTACACCACGACGCGCAGGACCTCTTCGATGGAAGTCAGGCCCATGCGGACCTTCTCGAAGCCGTCGTCGCGCAGCGTGCGCATGCCCTGCGAGACGGCGATGCGCTTGATCTCGTCGCCAGACGCATGCTCGACGCACGCACGCTCGATCTCCTCGGTCACGACCATGACCTCGTGGACGCCCATGCGGCCCTTGTAGCCGATGTTGTTGCACTTGTTGCAGCCGACCGGTCGGTACAGAGTGGGTACGTTGCCCGGCTCGTACGGGAACCCCACCCGGTCCAGCGTCTCCGGCTCCGGGGTGTACGGCTGCTTGCAGTCCTTGCACAGCCGCCGCGCGAGACGCTGCGCCAGCACGCAGTTCACGGCCGAGGCCGTCAAGAAGGGCTCGACGCCCATCTCGGTCAGGCGCGTGAGCGCAGATGGCGCGTCGTTGGTGTGCAGCGTCGAGAGCACCAGGTGCCCGGTGAGCGCCGCCTCGATGGCGATCGTCGCCGTCTCCTTGTCGCGGATCTCGCCGATCATGACCACGTCGGGGTCCTGGCGCAGGATCGAGCGCAGCGCGGCCGCGAACGTAAGCCCTGCCTTTTCGTTGACCTGGACCTGCGAGAGACCGGCGAGCCGGTACTCGACCGGGTCTTCGACGGTGATCAGGTTCACCGTGGGCTTGGTGGTGCGGTTGATGGCGGCGTACAGCGTCGTCGACTTGCCTGACCCCGTCGGACCGGTGACGAGGATGGCGCCGTACGGCTTGTCGAGCGCCCACAGGAGCTTCTGCATCGGGTCGTCGAGGAAGCCGAGGTCTTCAAGACCGAGCATGATCGCGTCTTTGCGAAGCAGACGCATGACCGACATCTCGCCGTTGACGGCCGGGAGCACCGCGACGCGGAAGTCGACCTCTTTGCCGTCGAGCACCACGCCGAAACGGCCGTCTTGCGGGATCCGCTTCTCGGCGATGTCCATGCCGGAGGCGATCTTGATGCGGCTGATGAGCTGGCGATGGAGCTTCTTCGGAGCGCGCATGACCTCCTGGCACACGCCGTCGATGCGGTACCTGACGCGGAGCTCGTTCTCGAGCGGTTCCACGTAGATGTCGCCGGCGCCCTGCCGGATCGCCTCGGTGACGATCACGTTCATGAGCTTAGCGACCGGAGCGCTCTCGTCGGCGGCCTCTTCTTCGGCCTCGCGCTCCGCTTCGGCCGTCGTGCCCTCGAGGTCGCCGACCATGCGGTCCACGTCTTGGTGCATGGTGGCGAACTTCTCGATGGCGGCGAGCACGTCGCTTTCTGTTACGACGACCGGCCGGATCTCGTACCCGGTGACGATCCGCAGGTCGTCGATGGCGAAGATGTTCGCCGGGTCGGCCATGGCGACGAGCAGATCGTCTTCCTCGATCTTGATGGGAAGCGCCTTGTGGCGCTTCGCGAGATCCGTGCTAAGCAGCATCGCGGCGTTGGGGTCGATCTCGTACCCGCCGAGATCCACGAACGCCAACCCCATGTTCTCGGCCACCGCCTGGGCGATGCGCTGCTCGCTCGCGATCCCCATCTCGACCAGCACCGAGGTGAGCGAGGAGTCCTCGGACTCGCTCCGCTTCAACGCCTCCTCGAGCTGCTCAGGCGAGCAGACCCCCGCCTGCACGAGGATCTTGCCGAGCCGCCGCCCTGAAGCCGCCGCCGTCATGCTTCCCGCTCCCCTGTGTGGCGCGACAGAGAGTCTTCCGCCGCACGGCGCATGACGTCTCGCGGGACGTTGACCTGCGACGCGCCGCTCCAGATCTCGATGGCGAGCGCGCCTTGCTCGACGAGCATCGGCAGGCCCCCGACGACCGTCGCGCCGGCGGCACGCCCGACTCGCATGAGCTCCGTCTCAGGCCGCTGATAGATCATGTCGCAGATGACCTGGCCCTCGTGCAGCCACTCGGGCGGCACTGGGCTGCCGTCCCCTTCGACCATCCCGACCGGCGTCGCGTTCACGATGAGGTCGGCAGTCTCGATCGCCTCGCGCGCGCCGGCGTCGAGCGGGACGGCTTCGGCTGCCGCTCCGCGAAGATACGGCCGCATCCGGTCCACGACGGCCTCTGCACGCTCGACCGAGCGGTTGACAAGAGTAATGCTCGCGGCTTTCGCAAGGATCAGGCCGACTACGGCTGCGCCTGCAGCGCCGCCTGCGCCGATGACCGCGGCCCTCTTGCCCGCCGGGTCGAAGCCGGTCTCCACCCTGAGGGCATCGACCAGCCCCCGCCCGTCCGTGTTGTAGCCGACGAGGGTCCCGTCGACGCAGTGGACCGTGTTCACAGCGTCCGCCATCTGCGCGAACATCGCGACCTCGTCGCACAGCGCGAGGATCGCCTGCTTATGCGGCATCGTGACGTTGAACCCGACGAACGGCAGCGCTCGCACGGCCTCGACGAAGGCCGCGAGCCCGCGCTGGTCCTGGACCGGGAACGGCAGGTACGCCCAGTTCAGCCCCAGCGCCTCGTACGCAGCGTTGTGCATCGCCGGAGACAGCGTCCGGTCGATCGGCCACCCCACCAGGCCTGCGAGCTTGGTCCGTCCGTCTATCCGCATGAAGACTCCTCGTTCGCGAGCTCCGCGGCGCTCTTGCCCATTATGAGCGACTCGAGGCGCCTGAGCACAAGCGTGTGCGGAAGGTCGTGCGACGACTGCGGCGGCACCATGATCGTCAAGCAGCCGACGAGGCGCCCCCCGAGCACGTCGGTGAAGAGCTGGTCTCCGATGACCGCGCACTCGCGAGGGCGCACGCCGAGCAGGCCGAGCGCTTTCCAGAATGCGAACGGCAGAGGTTTGACGGCCTTGGTGACGATCGGCAGTCCGAGCTCGCGAGCCGCCTCTTCCGCGCTCCGGTGCCAGTTGTTCGACACCAAGACGATCGGCAGGCCGGCGTCCTGCATCGCTCTCAGCCATTCGCGCACCGGAGGGGGCACCTGGCCGGTATCGCGTGGCATCAGCGTGTTGTCCAGGTCGACGATCGCAGCACGGATGCCACGGGACAGCAGCCGCTCGGGCCTGATGCGCTCGACGCTTCGACAGAGTGCGTGGGGCTTCAGCACCGCGGAGTCACTCGCCGTGGTCAGGATCGTCGTGGCCGTCCGCCGCGCCCTCGCCCGCCTCGATCCGGCGGCCGAGCTCCTGCAGTCGAGACTCGACCTCGCGGACCTCGTCGTCGAGCCCGTTCGCACGCAGGATGTCGCGCATCGCGGCGTACCCCTCGTACTGCTCGGCGAGCGAGCGCCAGTCCATCTGCGGCTCAAGCGCGCGGCGGGCGTACGGGAGCGCGGCTTTCGCGTCGCGCCTGAACACGTACAACATCTGCGCGTACGATGCCGCAAGCAGCCCGGACCGCGGGTTCGCCTGTATGCCTCTGCGCGCGAGCGCGATCCCTTCTTCGACGTTACCGTTGCGAGCGACGATCCACGACCCGACGTACCACGGGTCGAGCAACGACGGGTCAAGCGTGGTGACGAGCGCGATCCAAGGCAGCATGTACCGTTGCTCGTCGAGCGGCACGTTGCGGTAGTACGCGTGATAGATGGGGTCGATGCGGTTCCACATCACGGCAGCCGCGAACGTCCGGAGCCCGCCGAGGTAGGACCATCCCGCCCGGCCGACGAGCCGGGGCGTGGCCGCGCGCTCAGACGACGGCATCACGACCTCGCCGACCGCCTGCCCTCCGACAGCAAGCGCGACGAAAACGGCGGCCAATAGGAGCGAAGCCGGTTTCTGGGTACGACCCGCCGAGACCATCACAAGTCCCTGCCACCGAACAGCGCGGCCCCGAGGACCAGCAACACGCCCACGAACCCGACGAACACGACGAGCATGCTCGCCAGGTACAGCGGCGGGACGCCGGCGCCGTGCGTCACGGGCGCCACGATGTTGAACGCGTCCAGCGACGGATAGAACGCCTTGAGCGCGAGCGCGCCTTCCGCGCCGAGCAGCGTCGCCTTGGAGTGCCCGATGAACAGGAACGCTGCCTCGGCCACAATGGCCGTCACCGGGGACACGACCGTAGAGACGGCGATGCCGAACGCCGCAACCACCCCCATCTCGAGCCAGATGCCGAGCGCGCCGAGCGCGAGACGCCACAGGAGCGTTCCGTACACCACGGCCCCGACAGCGATGTCGACCGCTGCGAACGCCGCTACCAGGACTCCGACCACCGCGAACGTGCCGAGCCAGGTGCCGACCAAGTACTGCCAGCGCGCGACCGGCCGCGCCAGCACCGCGTAGACGGTCCGCCGCTCGACCTCGCTCGGCACGCGCGTCACGGCGAGTCCGAGCGTGACGACGAGCGAGGCCAGGAAGGTGACGGCCAACGCGATCTCGCCGAATACCGCCCGCTCGACGCCCACGCCGTAGTCCGGCAGCGACGGAATCAGCGCCACCATGATGCCGGCGAAGACGAGCACTGCGAGCAGGATTCGCCGCCGTATGCTGTCGAAGAATACGGCCTTCGCGATCGTCACGACGCTGCGCATCAGGCCACCTCCTCGCCCGCGCGGGCGAGAAGCCGCGCGAAGTAGTCCTCGAGCGACTCGCGCTTCGGCTGCACCGCAAGCACCACGCCGCCGGCGTCGTCGATGGCGTCGACGACTGTGCGCACCGCTCCGTCGGGCACCGAGAACGCCCAGACGCTCCCCGAGAAAGCGACGTCGTCCGCAACCGCCGCCACGGCCTCGGGAAGCCGCTCGATGCCCCGCGCTCGCACGGCGGTTTTGCCTTCGACGTCGAGCAGGCGGTCGATGTGGTCTTCGGCGGCGACGGCTCCCCGGTGCAAGATGGTGACGCGGTCGCACACCGCCTCGACCTCCGACAGCTGGTGCGAGCTCAGCAGCACCGTCGTACCGGCGGCCCTGAGCTCGAGCATGAGGTTCCTGACATCGCGCTGGCCGACCGGGTCGAGCCCGGACGCCGGCTCGTCCAAGATGACGACCTCCGGCGACCCGAGGAGCGCTTGCGCGATGCCGAGCCGTTGGAGCATGCCGCGCGAGAACCTCGAGAGTTCGGCGCGTGCGGCGTCCGCGAGGCCGACGCGCGCCAGCAGCTCCGCCGCCTGGCCGTCGAGCCGCTCGTCCGGAACGCCCGCAAGGGCGCCGTAGAAACGCATGGCCTGCAACGCCGTGAGGTGGGCCGGGAAGTAGGGTTGCTCTGGCAAGAAGCCGATCCGCCTTCTCGCATCGGGCGACCTGGCGTCCTCGCCGAGGATCTCGAATCGGCCACCGGTCGGCTTGACGAGCCCGAGCAGCATCTTGAGCGTCGTCGTCTTGCCCGCGCCGTTGGGACCGAGCAGGCCGTGGATGGTGCCCCGCTTGACCGTTATGGAGACGTCCTTCACGGCCTCCTTCTGCCTGCCGAGCAGCGAACGGTAGACCTTCCGCGCCCCTTCGATATGGATCGCGGCCTCGTCGCTCGCCCGCTCGCTCATGGCAGCACCTCCTTCGACTTGGCCTTCGCCCGCTGGAACTCCTCGTAGGTCGTCGCGAACGTGTGCGAGCCGTCGGTTCCGGTCAGCACGTAGTACAAGTACGATGTGTCGGCTGGTTGCGCCGCCGCCTTGAGAGAGGCGAGCCCCGGATTCGCGATCGGACCGACCGGCAGCCCCGGATACAGGTAGGTGTTGTACGGGCTATCGATCTTCAAGTGCTTGTTGAGGAGCCGCGGGCGATTGCCTGGCAACACGTACTCGATCGTCGCGTCGATCTCGAGCTTCATGCCCTTCTTCAGGCGGTTGTAGATGACCGACGAGACAAGCGGCCGCTCCTTGTCGAGGCGCGCCTCGCGCTCGATCATCGACGCGATGATGACGACGTCGTGCAGGCTCAGGCCCCTGCTCTGCGCGTAGCTCATGTCGACCTTCGCGGTCTCGGCGTCGAACTGGTCCAGCATCATCTCGATCACATCTTCGGCCGTCATGCCGTCGGTGATCCTGTAGGTCTTTGGGAACAGATAGCCCTCGAGGGAGCCCGTCTTGACGTCGCGCAGGTATGGGCGCTCATCGGCGTACCGCCCCGCCCCCGCCTTGGCCAACGCGAGGAACTCATCTGACGAGATGCCCGCCTTCTCCTCGAGCCGCGCCGCGATCTGGTCGACGGTGAAGCCCTCGGGGATGGTCACATCGACGTACGAAAGCGGCGGTCCTGCAAGCAGCCGTTTGACGAGCTCGTCGTACGGCATCCGCGTCGCAAGCTCGTACGTCCCTGGCTTCAGCCGGCCGTCGATGCCGTCGAGCCGCGCCCTAAGCCGGAACATCTGAGCGTTCTCGACCACCCCTGCCGCGGCGAGTACGCGCGCGATCTCTGCGGTGCCCGCGCCTTCGGGCACCTCGACGACGACGGGTCGGCCGGCCTCGACGCGAATCTCAGGCCTGAGCAGCAGCGTGTACGCGGCGAACGACGGAATGGCCACCGCGAGCAGCACCGCCCCGAGCACGAACACGGCAAAGAGGGTCTTGCGTCGCGCAGCCCGCTCCTCAGGCCGCGGGCGGCCGAGGGCCGGACGGTCTTCGGCGATCGGCATCGGCTCTCTCGGGACCCTGCGGCGAGCTGGCCGCGGAACCCGCCTGGCGTCGCCGTCGCGCTTCTCAGCCATCGCCGCACCTCGCTCTCGAGGCGTCGAGGTACCCCTGCAGCAGAACCGCCGCTGCTACCTTGTCCACCTGACCCCGCTGCTTGCGAGACCGCACGCCGCCAGCCCGCATCGCGGCAGCCGCTGCAGCCGTCGAGAGCCGTTCGTCCACGAAGACAACGGGCAGTCCGAGCGACCGTCCGAGACTCTCTGCCGCCTCTCGCACCGCGCGCGCCTGCGGTCCTTCCTCCCCCGCCATCGTCACGGGCAGACCGACGACCAGGAGATCCACTCCGTTCTCATCGACGATCGCGCGCAGCTCGGCGGGGTCCTCGAGCGTCTTCCGGGCGTCGAGCACCGCAAGCGGCGAGGCGACCGTCCCGCTCGGATCGGAAATCGCGACGCCGACCCGCACGCTGCCGATGTCGAGCCCGAGCGCGCGCACGGCTCACTCGGCCTCCAAGGCGGCCTTCACGGCGTCGAGCGCCGCATCGACTGCGCTCGGGTCCTTGCCGCCTGCCTGCGCGAACGCCGGCTTGCCGCCGCCGCCTCCGCCCACGATGCGCGCAGCGTCGCGTACGAGCGCTCCGGCGTCGAATCCCGCAGCGACGGCCGCGTCTGTGCCCGCGGCGACGAGCAGCACCGCCCCGTCGCGCACGCTCGCGAGGAAGACGGCGTCGGACGCGGCGCGCAGCTCGTCGGCAAGCGACCGCAACGCGCTCGCATCGAGCCCATCGATGCGGCCGAGGCGTACCCGATAACCGCCGCCAGCGCGCAGCTCAGGCACGGCCGCTGCATCGACCGAACGCGCGGCAGCGGCCTTCGCGCGCCCCTCCGCGTCCTTGACGCGAGCCAGAAGCGCCTCGACCTTCGCCGGGAGCTCATGGACGCGGGCCTTGAGCGTCCGCTCGAGCTCGCTCAACACGGCCTCTTCGCGGTAGACGAACTCGAGCGCGTCGAAGGACGTCACGGCCTCGATGCGTCGGAGGTTCGCGCCGACGCTTCCTTCGGAGACAATCTTCAAGAACCCGATCTCGCTCGTGCGTCCGACGTGCGTGCCCCCGCACAGCTCCTTCGAGAAGGTCCCGACTTCCAGCACGCGGACGATCTCCCCGTACTTCTCGCCGAACAGCGCGGTCACGCCCATCTCCCGCGCTGCAGCAAGCGACGTCTCGTAGTTGCGCACGGGATGGTTCTCCATGATCTTGGCGTTGACGAGCCGCTCGATCTTCTCGAGCGCGTCGGCGCCAGGCGCCTCGAAGTGCGTGAAGTCGAACCGTAGGCGGTCGGGCGCCACGAGCGAGCCCGACTGCCGCACGTGCTCGCCGAGGACGACGCGCAGCGCCCAGTGCAGGATGTGGGTGGCCGTGTGGTTGCGACGGATCCGCTCTCGCCTATCGACGTCGATCGCGGCGTGGACGCGGTCGCCGACAGCGAGCGTCCCATGCTCGAGCACGCCGACGTGCGAGATCACGCCGGGCGCAGGGATCTTCGTGTCCCGCACCACGAACCGCGCGCCTTGGGCCTCGATGACGCCCGTGTCGCCCACCTGGCCGCCCTGCTCGCCGTAGAACGGGGTCGCCTCGAGCACGACCTCGGCCTCAGCGCCGGCCTCGATGCGCTCGACCCGCTTGCCGGAGACCACGATGCCCGCGACCACGGAGTCGATCTCGTCACGCTGGTACCCCACGAATTCGACGCCGCCCAGCTCCTTGCCGATCTCGGCGAACGCAGCGCTGATGCCGCTCCACGACTCGTCCTGCACGGCCGCGCGGGCCCGCTCGCGCTGCTCGGCCATGTTGCGCTCGAACGCCTCGTGGTCGACCTCGAGGCCCGACTCGCCAGCGATCTCTGCGGTGAGCTCGAAGGGGAACCCGTACGTGTCGTGCAGCATGAAGGCGAACGCGCCGTCCAGCGTTGAGGCCGCCTCGCGCTTCGTACGCTCGATCTCGTCGGAGAGCAGCGCAAGCCCCTGCTTGAGCGTCGCGCCGAAGCGCTCCTCTTCGCTGAGCACGATGCGCTTCACGAGGTCGTGATGCTCGACGATCTCCGGGTATGCGTCGCCCATGCGCTCGACCGTCTCGTCGACCAACTCGCCCAGGAACGGGCGCTCGACGCCGAGCAAGCGGCCGTGCCGGACCGCGCGCCTGAGCAGACGCCTCAGCACGTACCCGCGGCCCTCGTTCGACGGCAGCACGCCGTCGGCGATCAAGAACGTCACGGCGCGGGCGTGGTCGGTGAGGATGCGAAGCGACGTGTCAGTCTTCGCGGATCGCCCGTATTCGACCCCCGAGACGCGCTCCGCGACGGCGAGGATGCCGCGCAAGATGTCGGTCTCGAAGTTCGAGTGGACGCCCTGCATGATGGCGGCGACGCGCTCGAGCCCCATGCCGGTGTCGATGTTCTTCTTCGGCAGCGGCACGAGCGTGCCGTCCTCTTGCCGGTCGAACTGCATGAAGACGAGGTTCCAGTACTCCAAGAACCGGTCGCAGTCGCAGCCGGGACGGCAGTCGGGCGAGCCGCAGCCGACCTCAGGTCCTTGGTCGTAGTAGAGCTCCGAGCACGGTCCGCACGGGCCGGTGGGGCCTGCCGACCAGAAGTTGTCCTTCGCGCCCATCCTGATGATGCGCTCAGCAGGGACGCCGACCTCGTCGCGCCAGACCGCCTCGGCCTCGTCGTCGTCTTCGTAGATCGAGAACCACAGGCGGTCAGGCTCAAGCCCGAGCACCTGCGTGGAGTACTCGTACGCCCAGGCGCACGCCTCGCTCTTGAAGTAGTCGCCGAAGCTGAAGTTGCCCAGCATCTCGAAGAAGCTGTGGTGACGGCCGGTCGTCCCGATGATGTCGATGTCGGTCGTGCGGGCGCACTTCTGGCAGGTCGTCGCGCGCGTGTAGCCGGGATCGACGAGCCCCAGGAACACGGGCTTGAACTGCACCATCCCGGCAGAGGTGAGCAGCAGCGACGGGTCGTCGGGCACCAGCGACGACGACGGCACCCGCGTGCAGCCTTTGCCCTCGAAGAACTGAAGGAAGCTCTCTCTGATCTCCGCAGACTTCACTGGCGCTCCTCGTCAGTCGTATCCGTGCCGGTGTCCGTCTCGCACGACGCCGTCCGGAACAGAGCGCCGTCCTCGGTGGCGAGCCTCGACTCGGTCCACTTCTCGAAGTAGTAGACGAAAAGGCCCTTGGCGACGGCAGCGACCGGTATGGCGAGCACCATCCCGACGATGCCTGCGAGCGCGGCACCGGTGAGCAGGGAGAATATCACGAGCACCGGATGCAGGTCGACCTGCTCGGACATCACGCGCGGCGTGATGAACATGTCGGTGATCTGCTGCGCCCCGACGACGACCAGCACCGCCCCGAGCGCCAGCCACGGGCTCACGAACGCGGCGGCGATGGCCGAGATGACCTCCGCGATCAAGGGACCGAACCACGGGATGACGTTCAGCACGCCGGCGAGCAGACCGAGCACGAGCGCGTACGGGACGCCGAGCAGCGTGAAACCCGCTGTCACGATGACAGCGGTCGCCGCCGAGATGATCGCCTGGCCCCGCAGGTAGCCGCTCAAGACTTTGGAGACCTTACCCATCACCAAGGACGCCTCTTCGCGGCGACGAGGCCCAGCGAGCGCGACGAACTCGCGCTTGATGACGTCCATGTCTTTCAGCAGCCAGAAGGCGACCACCAGGGCCAAGAAGCAGTTCAGCAGGAACGCGACCGCCCCGCCTCCGACCGAGAAGATCTCCTTCGCGAGCTGCGCAGACCAGCCGGCCAGTTGTTTCGCCAGCTCGCCCCTGACGTTGACGAGCGCGTCGTCGACCCACGCCGGCCACGCGACGGCGCTGTAGCGCTGCTGGAGCTGCTCCCACAGGTTCAAGACGCGGTCGTAGTAGCCAGGGAACGCCTGCAAGAACTCACGAACCTGGGCGACCAGCGGCGGGACGACGAACAACCCGACGATGACGAGCGCCGCCACGACAGCCAGGTAGCATACGGCGACGGCGAGCCCTCGCTTGAGGCCGCGGCGCTCGAGCGCGGCGACGGGGGTTCGCAACAGGAAGACGATCACGAGCGCAAGCCCGAAGGGCACGAGCGCGGACGAGATCCGCACGAGCGCGAACACGGCGGCGGCCGCCAGCACGAGCATGCCGATGAGCGCCCACGACACCGTGAGCGCCCGCCGCCACCGCTCCACAGAATGCCGCGGCGCGTCAGCCACCCGTCACACCTCCTCCGGGACGAGCGCCTCGCGCAGCACGCGCAGGGTCTTGCGCAGCATGCGCGAGACCTGCATCTGCGAGACGCCCAGGCGAGACGCGATGTCGGTCTGCGTCAGCCCTTCGAAGAACCGCAGGTACAGCACCTGCTGCTCAAGCGGGCTGAGCTGCTTGAGCCCCTCGGCAAGCGTCGCGCGGTCCTCCACGACGTCGATGAGGTGGTCGTTCTTGCCCACGTACTCGAGGATGGAGAACGTCGAGTCCTGCGAGTCGCTGTTGCGGTCGCTTTCCAGCGACACGAAGTTGTACGCCTCGCTCGACTCCAGCGCTTCGAGCACCTCTTCTGCGCTCGCACCCACACGCTCCGCGATCTCTTCGATGGTGGGCGCCCGTTGCAGCTCCTGGGTGAGCGCGTCGAGCGACTGGTTCACCTTGAACGACAGCTCCTGCAGCCGGCGCGGCACCTTGACCGCCCAGCCCTTGTCGCGGAAATGCCGCTTGATCTCGCCGACGATCGTCGGAGTGGCGTAGGTGGTGAACTCCACGTCCCGGTCGACGTCGAACCGGTCGATGGCCTTGATGAGCCCGATGGTGCCGACCTGGACCAGGTCGTCGAGCGGCTCGCCGCGGTTGCGGAACCTGCTCGCGAGGTAGCGCACGAGGTTCAGGTACATCGAGACCAATTCGTCGCGCGCCGCTTCGTCGCCATTCTCGCGGTACCGGCGGAAGAGCTCGCGAGTCCGAGCCTTGTCCCACACGAGGCGGCGGACGGGCTTCTTCGACGAAGCGGACACCGTCACTCCTCGCCGGACAGCCGCTTGACGATCCGCAGGCGCGTGCCGTCCTCGCCAGGCTCGACGATGAAGGTGTCGCACACCGCCTCGAGGATGAAGGCTGCGTAGCGGCCGGGCGCGTCGTCCAGGGCCGCTTCCCCGTCCGCAGCGCTCGCGACAGGACCGACGCACATCGTCAGCGCGTCGTCGGTCAGATCGAACTCGAACACCACGGTGCCGTCGGGGCCGGTGCGGCCGCACGCGTACACGAACGCCTCGTCCGCGGCCATGCGCACGTCCTCGACCTGGTCGTACGGCATGCCGAGACGGACCGCCAGCTCGGAGGCGGCCATGCGCACCGTGCGCGCGTACTCTCCCCGCGCGGGGACGGTCAGACTGACGCGTTCTCCAGCCATGCTTCCTCCGTTCTGAGGAGGCCGCCTACGACCGGCGGGCACGCGAGACGGCCCGCGCGATCCTGCCGCCGAGCGAGGCGAGCGCTTCCATCGGGGTCCTGATGACGTCGGTGGCCGAGGAGACCGTGTCTGACACGCTCTCGACGTCCGAGACGATGCCGTCGATCCGCAGCAGCTCGACGTTGACCGCGTCGACGGCGACGTCGATCTTCTCCAGCAGGGGCGGAAGCGTCTGCTCCAGGTGCGCGACGACGCGCTCGGTGCGCCGTGCAAGCCGGACGACCTCCACGGCGGCGTAGATGGCGGCCCCGAGCGCGATGGCGCCGAGCACTCCTAAGACGATCGACATCGCGTCCATGTGCGATCACGTGACCTTCCAGCCGCAGGTTGCTGCCGCCTCAGTGTAGCAAACGACGGGCCGGTCAGACCTCGCGTCCGTGCTGTCGCCCACGCTCTCCGCCAGGCCCCTCCCGCCGGTAGAACCGTGCGTCCGACAGCTCGTCCGGAAGGTAGGTCTGGCGCTTGGCTTCCTCAGGCCGGTCGTGCGGGTAGACGTACTCCGGGTACGCATCGGCTCCTGGCCGATGCCGGTCGCGAAGGTGTTCCGGCACCGCAGCCGCTGGACCGCGCTCAACCGCAGCGAGAGCCTCGTCGATCGCCCGGTAGCACGCGTTCGACTTGGGAGCGAGCGCGAGGTAGATGGCGGCGTGCGCAAGGTTGATACGGCATTCGGGCATCCCCACGAACTCCGCCGCCTTGACAGCCGCGTGCGCGACGAACAGCGCTTGCGGGTCGGCCATGCCGACGTCTTCCGAGGCGAAGATGAGCATCCTGCGCGCGATGAACTTCGGGTCCTCTCCTGCAGCGATCATGCGAGCGAGGTAATAGACAGCGGCGTCCGGATCGCTTCCGCGCATCGACTTGATGAACGCCGACGCGACGTCGTAGTGCTCGTCGCCCGCTCTGTCGTACCGGAGGTGCCTCGTCTGCGTGACCTCGGCCACGAGCTCTGCGGTGATGCGCCGCTCTCCCCGCTCGTCTGCCGTCGCCAGGCCGGCCGCGAGCTCGAGCGCGTTCAGCGCTGCACGGGCGTCGCCTGAGGCGGCCCGCACGATGCGGTCTTCGGCTTCGGGCTCCAGCACGACCGAACCGCCGAGCCCTCGCTTCTCGTCAGCCACGGCCTGACGCACGATCGCGCGCACCGCGTCGTCCGACAGCGCCCGCATGACGATGACGCGGGATCGGCTGATCAGCGGCGCATTGACTTCGAAGAACGGGTTCTCGGTGGTCGCTCCTATGAGCACGATCAGACGGTCTTCGACTGCGTGCAGCAGCGCATCTTGCTGCGACTTGTTGAAGCGGTGGATCTCGTCGATGAACAGGATCGTGCGGACGCCGGAGATGGCGAGATGGTCGCGAGCCTGCTCGATGAGCGCCCGGACCTCCTTGACGCCGGCGGTCACAGCCGAGAGCTCGACGAAGCGCGCTTTCGTCGCAGACGCGATCACGCGCGCAAGGCTCGTCTTGCCACAGCCTGGCGGCCCGTAGAGGATCACAGAAGCGAGCGTGTCCGTCTCGATGGCGTGGCGCAGGAACGTCCCTGGGCCGACCACGTCGTCTTGCCCGACAATCTCGTCCAGCGTCCGCGGCCGCATGCGCACGGCCAGCGGAGCCGCGGCGGCGAGCGCGTCGCCGGCGCTCGCTGAGAACAGGTCGTCCATCGGCCGGCGCGTCACTGCGTGGCGCGCAACACCTCGCGCTCGATCACGTCACGGTCGACGAACCCGAGCCACCGCCAGGTGATGAACCCGCCGCTGTCGACCACGATGATGTACGGCGTGCTCTTCACGCCGAGGTCGGTCGCGAACGACGCAGCGCGCTTGACCGCATCGCTCGGCGAGCCAGACTTCGGGAGCGTGACGTCGAAGGTCACCAGGTCGATGAGCCCGCGGTACTCCTTCAGCACGGCGTCGATCTCGGCACGCTGCTGCTTCGTCTCGGACTCGGTGGTGTCGTAGAAGAAGAGGAGCATCGGCCGCCCGGCGTCGAGCTTCGACTTGACCGCGTCGGGCATCGCCGTCGACAGCTGCGAGGGGAACGGGACCGCCGTCGGGGTCTCCACCGGCGACCGGTCGACGACCTGGGGCTGCTGCTGGCCAGAAGAAGCCGGGGGCGGGGGCGGGGGCGTCTGGTTCTGGCCCTGCTCTGTTCCGCCACCTCCTCCACCGCATCCGACGAGCGCGAGCGCACACGAAGCGACGACGATGGCTGCGATGATCCTGCGCATCGACACCCTCCCGATCTCGGCACAGCACGTACTTCGCCTCGCGCGCTTCGGCAGGTGAACCTGCCTCAGCAGGTGGGTGCCCGCACCGCGGCTTCGCGCTTCCTCAGCAAGGAGGATCCCGTTCCGCCGAGGGATCGTTAGGGCTCCCTGTCAAGAAGTGTTGGTTCGACCGATTTGGCCGAAGCAGCGCAAGGCGAAGCACCTGTATCGTAGCACCTGCGGCCGACAGCCGCCACAACCTCTGAAACGCGCCTAGCGTTGAGGTGTCGTGTCCGTGCCGCCCTGCTCGCGAAGCCTGCGCGAGAGCGCGACATGCGCACGCACGTAACCGAACGACGCCAGCCCGGCTGCCACGATGATCGCCAACGCCGTCACCGGCTCGTCCCGGCGAGACCACGCGGCGATGGCGCCGAGCGCGACAAGAGTGACGACACCGAGCGCGCGCATCGCGTACGCGTACGTCCGGGACGTGAAGTCCCAGCCGGTCAGGGTGCCCACCGCGATGAACGCAGTGGACGACAGGATCACCACCACGACCGCTGCGATGAGCTCCCCTGACACCACGCCTCCCCGCCTCTCACTCCAGCCGCAGGTGCACCTCGCGAAGCTGCCGCGCGCTCACGGGCGCCGGAGCGCCGGTGAGCGGGCACGCGCCAGACGAGGTCTTCGGGAACGCGATGACGTCGCGGATGGAGTGCTTGCCAGCGAGCAGCATGACCAGCCGGTCGAGGCCGAGCGCGATCCCTCCGTGCGGCGGCGCGCCGTACGAGAGCGCGTCGAGCAGGAAGCCGAACTGCTCGCGGGCCTCCTCCTCGCCGATGCCGAGCACCGCGAGCACCCGCTGCTGCAGGTCAGGGTCGTGGATGCGCAGCGTGCCGCCGCCGACCTCGACGCCGTTCATGACGAGGTCGTACGAGTACGAAAGCACCGACGCCGGATCCGACTCGATGCGGTCGAGGTGCTCGTCGAACGGCCGCGTGAACGGGTGGTGGTTGGCAGACCACTTGTCCTCTTCGCTGTCCCACTTGAACAGCGGGAAGTCCACCACCCACAGGCACGAGAAGCCGCCCTTGACGAGCCCGAGCTCGCCCGCGAGGTGCGTGCGGAGCGTGCCGAGCACCTCGTTCGCGGCCATGCGCTCGTCCGCGGCGAACAGCACGAGGTCGCCGGGCGCCACGCCGAGGCGCTCGCGCAAGCCCGCCATCTCCTGCTCGCTTAAGAACTTCGCGATCGGAGAGCGCACCTCGCCTTCGGAGGTGAACGCGATCCACGCGAGGCCTTTCGCGCCTGCCTCCTGCGCGATGGGTTGCAGCGCGTCGATGCGCCCGCGGCTCCAGTCGCCGGCGCCAGGCGCGGCGATGGCCTTCACGACGCCGCCTGCCTCGAGCGCCGATGCGAACACTTTGAACGCGCTGCCTGCGAAGACGTCCGAGAGGTCGTGCAGCTCCATGCCGAAGCGCGTATCCGGCCGGTCGCTGCCGAAGCGGTCCATCGCCTCGGCATACGTCAGGCGCGGCAGCGGGATCGGCAGGTCGACGCCCGCCTCGCGCACGACCTCGTGCATGACCTCTTCCATCATCTTGAGCAGGTCGTCTTGCGTGACGAACGACATCTCGATGTCGACCTGCGTGAACTCGGGCTGCCTGTCGGCGCGCAGGTCCTCGTCGCGGAAGCATCGCGCGATCTGGTAGTACCGCTCGATACCGCCGACCATGAGCAGCTGCTTGTAGAGCTGCGGAGACTGCGGCAGCGCGTAGAACTCGCCGGGGTTGAGCCGGCTCGGGACGATGAAGTCGCGCGCGCCTTCTGGCGTCGAGCGGCCGAGCATCGGCGTCTCGACCTCGATGAACCCCCGGTGCTCGAGCGACTTGCGGAACCGCTGCGTGATGCGGTCGCGCAGCACGAGCGCCTCGAGCACCTCGGGGCGCCGCATGTCGATGTAGCGGTGCTTCAGGCGCAGCGTCTCGTCCGTGGCGATCGCCGCATCCACCTCGAACGGCGGCGTCTCGCTCCGGTTGAGCACTTCGGCCTCTGCGACGAGCACCTCGACCTCGCCGGTGGCAAGCGCAGGGTTCTCGGTGCCGGGCGGGCGCTTGCGGACGGTGCCCGAGACTTTCACGACCCACTCGGGCCGCACGGCCTCCGCCACCGCGAAGGCTGCCACGGACTCGGCCGGGTCGAACACGCACTGCACGAGGCCGCTTCGATCGCGCAGGTCGACGAACACGAGCCCGCCGTGGTCGCGGCGCCGGTGCACCCAACCCGCGAGCGTGACGCGCTCGCCAGCGTCTGACGCGCGCAGCGCGCCTGCGACGTGCGAACGGATGGAGTAGCGGGCGTCGAACATGCGTCTGCCTCTCTAGCCGATGAGCGCCGCGACGCGCGACGGCACGTCTGCGAGCGCGACTTTCCGCTCTTCTTTGGTCTCCATGTCGCGGACGGTGGCCTCGCCGGCCGTAAGCTCGTCCGGGCCGAGCACCACCACGATGCGCGCCCCGAGCTTGTCCGCGTGCTTGAACTGCGCCTTCAGGCTGCGGGCGCGGTGATCGAGCTCGGCGGCGATCCCGGCGTCGCGGAGCGCCATCGCGAGCGCGAAGGCCGCGTCGCGGCACGACTCGTCGACCGCCGCAACGTACGCAGCCACGCCGTGCGACGCCCCCGGCTCGACGCCTGCCGCCTGCAGCGCGAGCAGCGTGCGCTCGAAGCCGAGCGCGAAGCCCAGACCGGGCGTCGGAGCGCCGCCGAGCGTAGCGAACAGGCCGTCGTACCGGCCGCCGCCGCCGATTGCGTTCTGCGCGCCGAGCCCCTCGGCCTGCACCTCGAAGACCGTGCGCGTGTAGTAGTCGAGCCCGCGCACGAGCCGCGGCGCCTCCTCGTAGGCGATGCCGAGCGCGTCGAGACGCCGCTTGACGGCCTCGTAGTGCGCGCGGCACTCGTCACACAGCGCATCGGTGATCCGCGGCGCATCCGCCATCACCGCCTGGCAGCGCTCGTTCTTGCAGTCGAACGCGCGAAGCGGGTTGGTGTCAGCGCGCCTGCGGCACTCCTCGCACAGGCCGTCTGCGTTCGCGCGGATGTGCGCCGCGACGGCATTGCGGTACGCCGGCCGGCAGCGCTCGTCGCCCATGCTGTTGACGAGCAGCCGCATGCGCTCGCGAGGCAGCCCGACCGCCTCGAAGTACCGCACGAGCAGCGCCACGACCTCGGCGTCCGCGCTCGGCTCGGCCGCGCCGAGCAGCTCCACGCCGATCTGCCAGAACTGGCGCATGCGGCCTTTCTGCGGGCGCTCGTAGCGGAACATCGGGCCAGCGTAGTAGAGCTTCGCCACGGAGCCCTGCGGCACGAGCGCGTGCTCGATGGCGGCCCGCACGACGCCTGCCGTCCCCTCCGGGCGAAGCGTGATCGAGCGGCCCGAGCGGTCGTCGAAGGTGTACATCTCCTTGCCGACGATGTCGGTCGCCTCGCCGATGCCGCGCGCGAAGAGCTCGGTGTGCTCGAACAGCGGCGTGTAGATGGGCTCGTAGCCGTACCGCTCGAAGAGCGCGGCGGCGGCGGCCTGCAGCCGCTCCCACGCGCGGGCGGTCTCGGGCAGCATGTCAGCGGTGCCTTTGGGGGCGCGAAGCTCCACGGACGGCCTTTCTGGACGGGTCGAGTGCGGTTTCAGAGTGTACCGGATGGAGCCGGGAGGGGCTACGCGGGAGGCGGGTCCTGGCCGTCATTCGGGCGTGCGCCCTGCGCGCCCGCCCGCTCCATCGCCGAGAGGGCTTCGAGCGCACGCTTGCGCGCCTCGGGATCATCAGCGCCAGCGACGAGCTCTTCGACGACCGTGGGGCACGAGAGCGTCGCGTCCTGATCGCCGCTCTCTCGCCGCGAGGCGAGGTAGTCGGCCTTCTCGGAGCGGTCCGTCAGGAGCATCGACTTGAACTTGATCGAGAACTTCACGTACGCCTCAAGGAGCTGGAAGGTCTTCGAGTCGCCGAGCGGGCCGACCGTCCGCGTGCTCGGCTGAAGCGTCACGCGTCCGTTCTCGACGTGCGCCCTGCCGATGATCTCGAACCCGCCGCGCTCGTCGGTCCAGCCGAGATTGTCCGTCTGCACGCCAAGCACAGTCGGGAGGTTCGCGAGATCGTAGAAGCACAGCAGCCCGGTCGCGCCGGCAGGCAGATGCTCGCCAGTCTCAGGATCCACGGCGACGACGCGCGCCCACGGAGGCACCGGCTTGTGGCGGTCGCCCTCCCGCCCGAGCACGGCGTTTCGAAGCGTGTCGTCGAAGTAGTTCGTCGCGCTTTCCGCCATGCCGAGCGTGTTGATGCACCAGCGCTCCGAAACGCCGAACACGTCCGCGACCATCTCATAGAAGTCCTGGCGCGTGACCTCGCCGAACCGCCCTCGATAGCCGCCGCCATCGCACACCCGGCTTCCCGGCGGGAGACAGAATCGCAGCCGCTTCCGCCGGCACGCCTGCATGAAGTAGACGAACGCGGAGGTGGCGCCGACCATGGCCACAGGCGAGCCGTCGGCTTCCGACTCCTTGAGCATGCGCACCATGCGGCTGACGTCGACGCCTGTCCGCCCGACGAGGAACGCGCTGTCGGGAGTGCCGAACCGCTTGCGGGTCTCGTCCATCCCGATCGCCATGCCATCGTCGGAGCGAGGTCGGGACCGGGCGTCAGCAGGAGCAGCCGGAGGCGCCCCGTCTGCTCGAAGTCGGGGAACAGGTAGCTTCCCGTCATCACAGCGTTGGCCGTGAGGATCAGCGTGCGGCCCAGCTCGTCTCGGAAGATCTGGCCGCGCTGGTTCGGCGACGTCGTGCCGCTCGTGATGTTGGCCATCACCGCTTCTGAGAGCGGGAACGACGTGACTATCTCGCGCTTGAACGCATCCGTCGGATACGCGGGCACGTCGCGCCAGCTCTCGACGCTGCCCGGCGTCCGGCCTGCTGCGTCGCAGAACGCGCGGTACGGCTCATTGTTGGCGTACTGGTACGCGAAGACCCGAAGCGCGAGGTCGTCGAAGGGACCAGGGTCGCCGTCCACGCCACGCCGCACGAGGTCCAGCACGGCCTCCGCGAGGGTTTGCCGCTCATCGCCCACCTGCGCTACCACCTCCAGTCGCCGCCCGCACGCGACGCCCGATGCGCACCCACAGGACGCTGCCGGCGATCACGGCGGCCGCCATAAGCGTGTGCTTGACGACGAGCGCGGGCACGATGCCTTTCACGACCGCCGGGTCCCACTCGTAGCGCGTGAAGAAGATCGTCCGCGGGACGCCGCCGACCACGATCCACGCGAGCGCGCCGCGCGCGAAGCGCGTGAGCGCAGGATACGCGCGCACGAGCGCTTCTTCGCCCGCGACGCGCGCGACGGCGAGCAGCACGACCGCGCTCGCAAGCAGCACCGCCGTCGCCACATCGTGCAGGTAGTTGTTGAGGATGACGAGGACGGCCGTCATCGCGCCTGCGGCCCTCCAGAGGACGTCTCGTCCCGCGACGCCACCTCGGCGACCAGCCACCGCCCGCCGGCGTTCACGAGAGTGTATCGCAGCCGGTACACGACGCCTGACTCCTGGCGGTAGGTCTCGCTCGTCTCCAGCGAGACGTGCTTGTAGCTCCAGGTCTCGGTGGTATCCACGCTCGCAGTCGTCTCGCCTGAGAAGCGTACCGGGCCGAACTCGATGCGCTCGAGGCGCGCGACCATCCTCGCCTTGCCTTCGCCGAGCGCTGCCATCACCGTGTACTCCTTGGCCGCCTGTTCCACGGTGGCCACCGGCTGGAGCACGTTCATGTCCATCTGCGCGAACGCTCGCACCAGCAGGCGGTTGTACTCGCGCACCGTGGAGATGACGGCGTCTTCAGGCCGAAGCTCGTCAGCCGGCGCGCATCCCGCAGCCGTCGCCGCGAAAACCGCTGCGGCGACGCCGAGCGCAAGCGCGCGCGCTATGCCTGAATGCCGCCTCATGACCGGAAGTACACCGAGTGGATCGACTGCGTGACGAGGGAGGTCCCGAACAGCGAGATGATAGCGAGTGTGAAGCACACGACCATCAGCCACGCAGCCCGCACGCCCTTCCACGCGTAGAACCGCCTCAGGTGCAGATAGATGCCGAAGACGAGCCAGGTGAGCAGCGACCACGACTCCACCGGGTCCCAGCCCCAGTAGCGGCCCCACGCGTTGTTCGCCCAGATCGCGCCGGTGAGCATGCCGATGCCCCAGAACGCAAACGCAAGGCCGCCGTAGCGGTAGGCGAGCCCGTCGAGCTTCTCCGGGTCGAACCCCTCGCCCGCGGCACTGCGCCCGGACGCCTTCCCGACGAGGATCAGCACCGACGCCCCCACCGACACAACCGCGGTCCCGAAGGCGAGGAAGTAGAAGCACACGTGCAGCACGAGCCACACGCCCGTGAAGGTGGGCGGCAGCACCGACACGCCGGCCCCCGAATACAGCCCGAGGCCGAGCAGCAGGAAGGACACCGGGTACGAGACGGCGCGGACGGCCGCCAGGTCGGGACGCCGCCACACGAGCGCGAGCGTGAGCGCGCTCGTCGCGAACGCGTACGACGACAGGTTCTCGAACCGGCTGACGAACGGGCCGTGCCCCACGGCGGCCCAGAGCGCCGCGATCCCGGCCGCGTGGACGGCAAGCCCGGCCGCACCCGCCAGCCGCGACACGCGGTCCGCGCCCGCGCGCGTCCCGCCGAGCGCGAAGACCGCTCCCGCCGACGCGGCCGCGTATAGGACGGCTGCGGCAAGGTGCAGCAGCGCCGCCGCCTGGATGAGCTGCTGGTTCACGCGACCTCCTCCGCCTCGCCTCTCGCGGCACATTCGAGCGCCTCCACCTCGCCACGATACCAATCCGCGAACCGCGGCGCATACCAGTCGGCCCACACGGTGCCGTCCTCGGCCTTCCACACCGTGACTTCGCGCGGCACGAAGCCGTACAGCAAGACGCCGCCGAGGAAGATGACGAAGAAGCTCGGGAAGAGGATGCCGTACCCACGGCTGCGGTCGATCGTGAGCACCGCCCAGCGGAACACCGCGTCCGCTGAGACGCGATACGGCCCGACGGCGGCCGCATCTCCCTCCGAAAGCGTCGCCTGCCCCAGCCGTTTGCCGTCGCGCGAGAGCCGGACGGTTAGCACCGGCTGCGAGCCTGCGGGCTCGTCCACCTCGCACTTGGCGTCCAGGACGGCGCCGTCCGGCAGCTTTCGCGTGAGATAGGACGCCTCAGAAGAAGACGGCGGCTGCGGCATGTCGAGACGCTGCTTGGCGCTGCCAGAAGGGCCGTCGATCGTAAGGAAGAACGCGTACCCGATGCGGTTCTCCTGGTGATACCGAGTGCCCTCGATGCGCTGCGGAGCATTCACGGACAGGTTCACGCGCCGCTGCCCTGGAGAACCACCCAGAACGTACGTGCACACGTAGCGCCGCGCCTCGCCGGAAGGCCAGAACGAGGCGTCGATGCGTTCGAGCGTGATGTCGACGGGTGCGACCGGAGGTGCGCCAAACCAGCCGCGGGACGGGTCTGCGAGCGGCGTGCCAGCCGTGACCGTCGCGCCCTCCACGAGCGTCAGCAGCCCCGTGCTCTGCGTGACCGAGACCGCCGCCACACCGATCACCGCAAGCACAAGACCCACGTGCAGCACCGTGGCGCCGAAAAAGCCCCAGGGATGCTTCACGAACCTCGTGTTGCTCGCGTTCGGGAATAGACGTCGATAGCCCTGATCTTGAAGCGCCCTCGCAAACACGGTGCGCTCGGCCACTTCGAAGCGCGCCTGCATGTGGGATTTTCGCGCTTTCGGGGAGCCTCTCAGACGACAGCTGTCTCGCTGCAATATGGCTGCTGTGGCCCAGAGCAGCTGCAAGAACCCGACCGCAACCACAGCTATCGCGACAGCATGCACCGGCTCCTCTGCTGGGCGGAAGTCGGAATACCTGGACCCACCTGCGAAACGGCTTGCCAGAATCGTGCTACGGAACGCGAGGTACGCGCTTGCACATGCCGCCAGAACAGTGGATACGGTCACCGCGCGCCTGCGCAAGCACAAGAGACGGAGGGAGCGGAGAAGCGGACGCCACAGCGAGACCAAACGACCTACCACTCACCGTTAGCAGGAGGAGTAGACCCCCCGTGGCTCGACGGCTGACACCCCGATACCACATAGCAGTTGGTCCGCGTGTTGCCGTCACCGCCAGTATAGCCAGTGAACACCAAGTTCGTCTTGTTCGCACCGTACGCATAGCGGGCTGGCATCTGACCGTTGGAGTCCCCGATGAACCCCTGCAGCCCGCCGCCGTGGGGAATCACTATGTGGCACCTGTAGCACGGCGTGGATCGATGGGCGCTGTTTCCACCGATGTGGACCGTCGGCCCCACGGTGGACGCCTGCACGTTGTGGCATCGGCGACACAACAGGTCGTTGTCGGCGTTGTTGAGCGTATACGCCGTTCCGCTCGCATTGAGAGGCCAATACCCTTTCAGGATGCGTCTGATAGATGACCCATGGGGACCTGCGGCGGCGGCGCTGAAGTCTCCATGGCAGTCAGAGCATGTCATCGTCTGAGCACCTACGTTCGTCCACGGGCTCTTCATCCAGCCCCCGGTGCTGTAGGCCGAGTTCCCCGTCGTCACCGCGAGCACTGGGTGGTACGACCGGTTGGCCGGGTTGAACTCCAGTGCCACGTCCGTCCACGCATCCGCTCCTGCGCCGCCCCAGCTTGAGAGCGCAGCGTTCGTACCGGTAGTGTGGCACTTGAAGCACACCTGGTACTCGTATGTGACGCTCGTGACGAGCGAGTACCTGGCGGCCGTCGGTGTCGTCCACAGCGACAGCCCGCTCCAGTTGAGCGCATATCCCCAGGCACCCGCCAGAGCCGGCCCTGCGACGTTGCCGGTCGTGCCGCCGACGGTTCGCGCACCCTTCTTCGCGCCGTGCGGGTTGTGGCAGTCCGCACACTCGATGTGCTTGCTCGTGGACTGCCCGATGTACCCGGTCGTCTCATCCGATGGCGACGCCTTGTGCTTCCCTGAGTAGTTCTGCACCTTGTGGCCGTAGGTGCGCTGCATCTGCTGGTAGACTGCCACCGATGTCGCACTCATCGAGGCGCGACCATAGCGGTCGAATTGGTAGCTCGCCGTCCAGGTCGCACCCTGGCCGTCGACGACCCGGCTGTGGCACTTGTAGCAGAAGCCCTCCTCGTACGGGTCGGCGATCGTGCCGCCGAGGGCAGCCAGAATCCGCGCCTCCGAGCTCAGATGGACGCCGAAGGTCGCAAGCGTCCCGAGCGGCCCGCTCGCGTCCTGATACGACTTCGTCATCGTGTCGTTGTGGCACTTCGCGCAGTCCGCCCTGAACGGCGAGGTGCCGAAGGTCGAAACGACCGAGTACGTGTGCGCCGAAGCGGCGTAACCAGTCGCATCCACGCTCACCGTGTAGGTGGTGGGGGTCGTGACGCTCACCTTCTGGTCGGCGTTCTGCTTGGTGCGCTGGACTGAATGGCACGATACGCAGATGCCCGGCGCGCCCGCCGTCCCCGGAGCGATGAAGTCCGTGTTGGTCGCCGTCGCGCTGGCGGCGCCGATGGTCGTGCGCAGGTTCGCGCCCTTGTTGCTGTTGAAGAGGTCGTGGTCCGTGTGACACGACACGCAGTACACGTCGGTGGCTGACGTCGGATAGGCGGTGGAGGTGGCAGGCGCGTAGTCGCCGTCGTACGTCGACGAGCCGAGCACGTGGTGGTAGTACGAGAGCCGCGAGGCCCCGCCGGTCACCGAGCCGATGTTGTCCTCCATCGGCTGATACTCAGCGTGGCAGCCGTAGCACGCCATGCGGCCGTTCGACACGCCCATCGTCGGCGCGTGCACGTTCGCGGTCCCAGTCGCCACGTAGCTGCCTCCGTGGCAGTCGTAGCAGCTCTTCGTCGACGACATCCCGTGGTGGTTGCCGCCGATCGGCTTGAGCCGCAGGTAGTTCTGGTTCAAGGAGTAGCCTGCGGGCTTCGTCTGGCTGGGCAGCAGCGTCCCGTCGCGGCGCAGCCCGTAGAACATCATGTCAGGCGTGCAGGTGACGTACGCGCTCGCCGTCGCGTCCCAGACGCGAGGCGTCGTGTCTGACGTCGAATGGCAGCAGAAGCAGAGCTTCCGCACGTCTGCGCCGGCGGTGATGACCACGCCGCCGCTCGTCGACGACTCCAGGCTGCGGCCCAAGGTGTCCGCGAGCAGCATCTTGTTGCCGCGCGCAGACCCGTGCGGGTTGTGGCACTCGTAGCACGGAAGCGGCGCATTCACAGGCAGCGCCGCCCCGCCCGTCTTGATGCGGTGGCCGCTGGTGGCGCTCGTGTCGTCAGGCGCCTTCGTGGCGTACCGCTTGATGTTCGTAGCGCCCGAAGCCTCCCACGAGCCCCCGCCGTGGCAGGTGAAGCAGGAGGCCGCGTAGTCGCCGTTCGTGCGGTCCTGCACGACGGTATCTGTCGTCGGCGCGGCGAAGGTCGCGAGCAGGCTGTCGTAGCGGCTCACGCCGCGGTGGCCGGCGTGGCACCAGAGGCAGTCGCCGCGGCCGCGCACGACAGTCGCCGTGGCTATGATCGGGTCAGGCACGCTGCCCGTGGGGATCGCCGAGTGGAGGTTCGCGCTTGCGCTGGCATACACGCTCCGGCCAGGGAACGTGCCGTACAGCGGATACAGGTCGATACCCCGGATCGGCGCCGAGGAGGCCGGGTACGGGGTGCTCGTCGTCGACGTGAACCAGTCGTTCGCATCGTTGTGGCATGCGAAGCACCACGAGTTGTCGTTCGATGCCGTGACTGCGTAGGTGCCGGACGAGGTGACGATCGACGCTCTCGGCAGCCGAAGATCGATGCCGTACCGCCGGTGCGGCGAGTGGCAGCTCGAGCAGCCGTCGGTCAAATCAGGCGTGACGGTCGTTCCGGCCACGCCTTCCAGAGCATGCCCGCTCGCCAAAGCGAAAGAATTGAGAGGAGCGGTCTTGACGTTGGTGAGCGCGGCGGTGCCGTCGTGGCAGACGTAGCACGCCCCAGTCGACAGAGGATCTCCGACGGAAGACGTCGCAACCAGGTTCGGGCCGGCGGCCTGGTGCAGCCGATGGCACACCTGGCAGGCCTTGGTGCTGTTGGTGAAGACCGTGTGAGGGACGACAGCGAAAGCCGCCTCAGGCTGAGCGACCACAGCCAGGCCGATCGCTGCGAGCAGAACCGAGCCAGACGCGACGATGCGGATCGTCGCTGCACAGAGGCGACGGGTCGCTCGTATGCAGCTCCGCATCGTCACCCCCTTTGCGCCACCGTTCACATGCGCAGTATACGTGCCTGACTGCAGGACTGGCTACATGATAGCACCTGAAATGCGCCCGCTATGCCCCCTCACGCCCGCGGGAAGAAGGGGTTGATGCGACGCTCGCGGCCGATGGTGGTGTCAGGCCCGTGACCCGGGTGCACCAGCGTCTCGTCAGGCAAAGCCGCGAGCCGCGCGACCGAGCGCGCCATCGCGCGCGGGTCCCCGCCCGGGAAGTCGGTCCGTCCGACGCTGCCCGAGAACAGCGTGTCGCCGGCGAACAGGTGCCCTTCCCCCAGCAGGCAGACCGAACCGGGCGTGTGCCCGGGGGTGTGCAGAACTTCCAACCGGACGCCAGCGGCCTCCACGGCATCTCCGTCGGCAAGCAACCGGTCCGCAGCCGGCGCCTCCACGTCGAAGCCGAAGAGGCGCCCGCCGTTGCGGTCAGCCGAGGTGATCGCGTCTGCGTCGAGCTCGTGCACGAGCAGCGGCGCGCCGGTCTGCGCCACGAGCGCGGCGGCGGCCCCGATGTGGTCGAAGTGCCCGTGCGTGAGCACGACGGCCTCTACCGCCCTGCCTCCCACCACCTCGAGCAGCCGCACCGGCTCGCCCGCCGGGTCGATGACGACCAGCCGCTCCCCGTCCCCTGACACGAGCCAGCAGTTCGTCTCCAGCGGGCCGATGATGAGACGCCGGACGATCACGACCGCACCCGCTTCGACCCGTTCGGCTCGGGCAGGCTGCGGCGCGCGTCGAAGACGCCGCCCACGCTGCGCACCGAATTGAGCACTTTCGTCAGCTGCTCCATGCTCCCCAACTCCAGCAGGAACCGCATCGTCGCGATGCCCTGCCGGTCCGTAGATACGGACGCCGAGAGCACGTTCACGCCCGCGTCTGCGAGCGCGATCGACACGTCCTGCAGCAGCCGCGTGCGGTCGAGCGCCTCGATCAGGATCTCGACCTGGTAGACGCTCGCCGCGCCCGTGTCCCACTCCACCGCGATGATGCGCTCCGGCTGCGAGAGCAGCTCACGCGCGTTCGGACAGTCCTTGCGATGCACCGACACGCCCCGTCCGCGCGTGACGAACCCGACGATCTCGTCACCGGGCACGGGGTTGCAGCAGCGCGCAAGGCGGATCAGCAGGTCGTCGACGCCCGCGACGCGCACGCCGGCAGGGCTCCGCCTGCGCTTGGCGCGCGGCGGCGTCATGGGCTTGTCGAGCGGCAGCGCGCTCGGCCGCTCCTCCGGCTGAGGCTGCACCACGCCCTCGCGCGATAGGTGCTTGATGAGCTTCGTCGCCACCTGCCTGGGGCTTTGCTTGCCCGCGCCGATCTGCGCGAGCAAGTCGTCGGCTGTAGCGAGGTTCATCTCCTTCGCGACCGCCTCGAGCGCCTTGGCTACCCCGTGGCTGCCAAGCCCGAGCCCGTGCTTGCGGAGCGCCTTGAGCAGCTCCTCGCGTCCGGTCTGCAGGTCGTCGGTGCGCGCGACCTTGCTGAAGTACGCCTTGATCTTCGAGCGCGCCGACGAGGTCTTGACGATCGCGAGCCAGTCCCGCGACGGGCTCGCGTTCTTCGAGGTCAAGATCTCGACGCGGTCGCCCATCTGCAGCTCGTACGACAGCGGCACGATGCTGCCGTTGACCTTCGCGCCCACGCAGCGGTGACCGACCTCGGTGTGGATCGCGTACGCGAAGTCGATGGGCGTCGAGCCGCGCCGAAGCGAGATGACGTCGCCTTTCGGCGTGAAGACGAAGACCTCGTCTTCGAACAGGTCGATCTTGAGCGCCTCCATGAACTCGCGCGGGTCCTTGAGCTCGGTCTGCCACTCGAGCATCTGTCGAAGCCACGCGAGGCGCTCGTCGAACGACTCGTCGCGCCCGCCTTCCTTGTAGCGCCAGTGCGCCGCGATGCCGTACTCGGCCGTGCGGTGCATCTCCTCGGTGCGGATCTGAATCTCGAGCGGCCGGCCGGCAGGCCCGATGACGGTGGTGTGCAGCGACTGGTACATGTTGAACTTCGGCATCGCCACGTAGTCTTTGAACCGACCGGGCACCGGCTTCCAGATCGAGTGGACGGTGCCGAGCGCGCCGTAGCAGTCCTTCACGGAGCCCACGATCACGCGAAGCGCGATGAGGTCGTAGATCTCCGAGAAGTCCTTCCCGCGCTGCGTCATCTTCTGGTAGATGCTGTACAGGTGCTTCGGCCGGCCGGAGATCTCCGACTCGATGCCGACGGCCTCGAGCTCCTGCCGAAGCTGCTGGATGACCTGCTCGAGGTACTGCTCGCGCGCGGCGCGGCTTTCTGCGACCATCCGCGCGATCTGGTCGAACTTCTTCGGCTCGAGGTAGAAGAACGCGAGGTCCTCGAGCTCCCACTTGACCTGGGAGATGCCGAGCCGGTGCGCGAGCGGCGCGTAGATCTCCATCGTCTCGATGGCCTTCTCGCGCTGCTTCTCTGGCGGCAACGCCGCGAGCGTGCGCATGTTGTGGAGCCGGTCGGCGAGCTTGATCAGGATGACCCGGATGTCCTTGGCCATCGCAATCAGCATCTTGCGCAGGTTCTGCGACTGCGCCTCGGCGACCGTCGAGTACTTGATGCGGCCCAGTTTGGTGACCCCGTCGACGAGCGAGGCGACCTCCGGGCCGAAGCGGGCACGAATCTCGGAGAGCTTGACGCCGCTGTCCTCGACCACGTCGTGCAGCAGCGCCGCTTGCAGCGTGATCGTGTCGAGGTGGAGCTCCGCTAAGATCTTCGTGACCTCGAGCGGGTGGGTGACGAACTCCTCGCCCGACTTGCGCTGCTGCCCAGCGTGCTTCTCGAGCGCGAAGGTGTACGCGTCGCGCAGCCCAGAGAGGTCGGCGCCTGGGCTGTACGACCGGACGATGGCTTCGATGGACTCGATGGTCGCCGGCACGTGCTCACCTCGGTGCGGCGGACGCTCGCGGAGCGGCCGCAGCGGACGGGAGCATAAGTATACGCGCTGCAGGCGCCGAGCGGCCTCAGAAGCTCAGCGCGCCGCTCGCGGCTCCAGGACCTCCTGCACCAGAAGCCGCACGCGCTCGCGCCCTCGCCAGGTCGAGCGCTCGACGGCGGCGATGAGGTCGGCGGTGCCGAGGCGCTCCAGACCCGCGATGTCCGGACACCGGAACATGATGGCTTCGATGCCCGACGCGCCGTCGAGCACCTGCATGACGGCGTGCTGCCCCGTCGGCCCCACCGGACGGCACTGGTCGAGCCGGACGCCTGCGAACGCGAAGACCGGGCGCGGATTGCCGAACCCGAACGGCTCGAGCAGGTCGAGGTCCGCCGCGCTCGCGATGTCTACGTCGCCCAGAGCGATCGCCCCGTCGACGAGCGTCGCCCTCGGCGGAAGCGCCGCGAAGGCGGGAGCGAGCGCCTCTTTGGCGGCGTTGCGGAACTCACCCAGCCGCTCCGCAGGGAGCGCGAACCCAACGGCCGCTTCGTGGCCGCCGAATCTGTCGAGCATGCCGCGGACCTCGCTGAGCGCACCGTGCAGGTCCAGTCCAGGCACGGAGCGGCCGGAGCCCACCGCGACTCCGTCCTCGACGCACAGCACGAGCGCGGGGATCCCGAACCGCTGCGCGAGCCGCGAGGCCACGATGCCGCGGACGCCGTCGTGCCAGCCCTCCCCTGCCACTACGATCAGCGGCGGCTCGGGGCCGCCGTCGGCCTCGATCAACTCCAGCGCCTGCTTGAAGACCGACAGTTCCACGACCTGACGCGACCGGTTGTGCTCGTCAAGCGTGCTCGCGATGCTTCGTGCTTCGTCCGCGTCTTCGGTCATCAGCAGCCTGAGCGCCAAGACGGCGTCCGCCATACGTCCCGCAGCGTTCAGACGCGGACCGAGCGCGAACGCCACGCGCTCCGACGTCACCTGCCCTACCTCGATGCCGGCCACCTCGGCGAGCGCGCGCACGCCGGGACGAGGACACGTCCGCATCCGCTCGAGGCCTGCAGCCACGAGCGCGCGGTTCGGACCGAGCAGCGGCACGATGTCTGCGACGGTGCCGAGCGTCGCCAGGTCAAGATACTCGAGCCACGCCGACCCGTCGCCGAGGAGCTCGCCGACGGCTTTCACGAGCGCGAGCGCGACTCCCGCTCCCGAAAGCTCCGGACCGTCGGCAGCAAACTTCGGGTCCGCGACTGGCACGCCCGTAGGCAGCCCGTCACCAGGCTCGTGGTGGTCGGTGACGACCACGTCGACGCCCGCCGCCCGCAATGCGTCCACCTCGGTCGCCGACGACACGCCGCAGTCGACGGTCACGACGAGGTCGGGCCGCTTGGCGAGCACGCGCTCGATGGCCGCCTGCGACAGGCCGTAGCCCTCGTTGACGCGATGCGGGACGACGGCGCCGGCCTTCCCGCCGAACGAGCGCAGCGCGAGCGTGAGCAAGCCGGCCGCCGACACGCCGTCGAGGTCGAAGTCCCCGAAGACGATCACGCGCTCGCGCTCGCGCACCGCCCGCGCGACCCGCTCCGCGGCCTCGTCGAGCCCCGCGATCGCGCCAGCGTCAGGCCAGTCCCGCGCAAGCGACGGCGCCAGGAATGCGCGCGCCCGCTCCGGCGCGCCGAACCCGCGCGACGCGAGCGCCCACGCAGCGAGCCGCGACACGCCGACCTCCCGCGAAAGCGCCTCGACCGCCGCCGGCTCGACCTCGCGCCTTACACGCCATCTGCTCTCAGTCTGCTGCACCCGTGCATCCTAACGCAGGGGGCCGACACGCTCGCGCGCATCGGCCCCGTGAGATCTCGACAAGCGGGCTACGACGCCTTCGCGCCGGCCTGCTCCCGCTTCTTGCGGAGCGCCTGGTAGCGCGGCTCCGTCTCTTTCCACATCGCGTAGACGGTGCTCGCCACGCCGACGGACGAGTACGCGCCCGACAGCATGCCGACGAGCAGCGCGAACGCGAAGTCTTTGAGCGTCTCGCCGCCGAACACGAAGAGCATCGTGACCGGGATGATCGAGGTCAGGCTCGTGTTGATCCAGCGCGTGAGCACTTGGTTGATGGACTCGTTCGCGGCCTCGGTGAAGGTCTGCTTGACGAGCGTGCGCGTGTTCTCGCGGATGCGGTGGAACACGACGATCGTGTCGTACAGCGAGTAGCCGAGGATCGTGAGCAGCGCCGCGATAGTATTCGGCGTCACCTCCCGGCCAGCGACCGCGTAGATGCCGAGCACGATGAGCGCGTCGTGCACGAGCGCGAGCACTGCCGTGACCGACATCTTGTACTCGAACCGCACCGAGATGTAGAAGAGGATCGCGAGTATCGAGATGGCGAGCGCCGTGAGCGCGCTCCGCGTCACGCTGCGGCCCCAGCCCGGGCCGATGGTGGTGACGGTGACCTCCTGCTCGGGCAGCCCGAGGTCCTTGACCACCTTCAGGAACGCCTCTTCGGCCTTCTGCGGGTCGGACTCGGCGGTGCGCACGAGGAACGACCCGTCTTGCGTCGTCTGGATGCTGGCGTTGCGCGCTTCAGGCACGCCCGCGCCCTCGAGCGCCTTCCGGACCTGCTCCGCCGTCACGCCCGGCTTCGCCGCAAGCGTCATGACGGTGCCGCCCTGGAACTCGATGCCGAAGACGAGCCCCCTGAAGATGAGCGCCGCGATGCTGACGGCGATCAGCACGCCGGAGATCGCGAAGAACACGTTGCGCTTGCCGAGGAAGTCGAAGTTCGCCCGCTTACGCATCCTGGCCTCCCTTCACGCCGAAGAGGCCAGGCGCTTTCGGGACCGCGCTCTCGGCAAGGAGCACCACCACCGGGCGCGTGAACATGAACGCGACGAACAGGTCGCAGAAGATGCCGAGCGCGAGCGTGAGCGCGAAGCCCTTCACGGGTCCGATCGCGAAGATGAAGATCACGATGGCGCTCACGAGCGTGACCAGGTCGGCGTTCAAGCTCGTGATGAGCGCGTGCCGCGTGCCGGACTTCGCCGCGCTGCGGAACGTCTTGCCCATGCGGACCTCTTCTTTGAAGCGCTCGAAGATGAGGATCGAGGAGTCCGCCGCCAGGCCGACCGTGAGCACGAGACCCGCGACGCCCGGAAGCGAGAGCGCGAACGCGCCCGCGCGCGACAGCAGCGCGATGATGCCGAACAGGATCGACAGGTACGAGCCGAGCGAGAACCACGACAGCAGGCCGAACCCGCGGTAGTACACGAGCATGAACAGCGCGACGAGGCCGAAGCCCGCAAGACCCGCGAGCAGGCCCTGCTTCAGCGACTCCTGGCCGAGCGTCGGGCCGACGACCTGCGTCGAGGACGGCACGAGCTTCACCGGCAGCGCGCCGGCCTGCAGGACGGCCGCGAGCCGCTTCGCTTCCTCGGCCGTGAACGTCCCGGAGATCATGGTCTTGCCGTCGGTGATCGGCTCGCGGATGGTCGCGACCGACTGCACCACGCCGTCGAGCACGATGACGATCGTCTGGCCGACGTTCGCCGAGGTGTACTTGCTCCACGCGTCCGCACCCGGCTTGTCGAAGTCGAGCGACACGGCCGGCCGGTTGCTCTCGTCGACGGTCACGCCGGCTGTCTTGACGTTGGCGCCGGTGACGATAGCCGCAGTCGCCGGGTAGCTGCCCTCCGGCAGCACGACGCCGTAGTCGAGCGCGACCGTCGTCGTGATGCTCCGCGCGTCGATGAACTCGAGCTGCCCGGTCGAGCCGAGCGCCTTCAAGGCCTCGCGCGAGTCCTTGATGCCCGGGATCTGCACCAGCAGCGCATCAGCGCCGGAGCGCTGCACGCTCGCCTCGCTCACGCCGAGCGCGTTCACGCGCTCGGTGAGGATCGTCTCGGCCCGGTCCATCATCTCCTCTGTGAGCGGCTGGCCGGGCGCCGGCTCGGCGGTGAGGATCACGGACAGGCCGCCTTTGAGGTCGAGCCCCTGGTTGATCTTCTTGTCGAGCGGCCAGACTGCCCACCACGACAGCGCCACCAGCACCACGACGATGCCGATGGCAAGGACGTTCTTCGTCTTGTCGTCCATCCCGTCTCCAGTCTTCCTATCGATGCAGCGGCCCGGCTACTCGCCGGGCTCGACCTTCCGCGCGATAGCCGAGCGCGCGTACGTCACGACGACGCCCTCGGCGACCTTCAGATCCACGGTGTCGTCAGCGAGCGCCACGATCGTCCCGTACATGCCGCCGATGGTCACGACGCGGTCGCCGACTTCCAGAGACGCCATGAGCTGCTGCTGCTCTTTCTGCCGCTTGACCTGCGGCCGGATGAGCAAGAAGTAGAACGCGACCACGAGCAAGACGAGCGAGAACAGCTGTCCGTACTGCTGGTTCATGGCAGACCTCCTCGGTCCCGCGACCCGATGGTCGGGCTCACGCACGGCCACACATCATACCATCAGCACCGCGGCGACGCTGCGGGCAGTTCAGTAGTCGTCCGCGCCTGGCCCCTCCATCCACTCGCGCACGAACGACGCGTACCGGCCCTCCACGATGGCCTCACGCGCGCGCAGCACGAGGTCGAGCAGGAAGAACAGGTTGTGCTGCGTGAGCAGGATCGCTCCGAGCATCTCCTTCATGTTCACGAGGTGGCGGATGTACGCGCGCGAGTACGACCGGCACGTCGGGCAGGAGCACGCCTCATCGAGCGGCCCGAAGTCGCGCGCGAAGCGTGCGTTGCGCAGGTTGAGCCGCCCCTGCGACGAGAACGCCGTCCCCAGGCGCGCCGTGCGGGTCGGCAGCACGCAATCGAACATGTCGACGCCGAGCGCGATCGCCTGCACGATCGTCGTGGGATTGCCGACGCCCATGAGGTACCGCGGGCGGTCGGCGGGCAGCAGCGCGCACACCTCCGCAAGCGACTCGAGCATGAGGTCGTGCGGCTCTCCTACCGAATAGCCGCCGATGCCGTAGCCCGGGAAGCCGATCTCGCCGAGCCGCTCGACGCTCTCGCGCCGCAGGTGCTGGTACAGCCCGCCCTGCACGATGCCGAACAGCGCTTGATCCTCGCGCATGTGTGCGTCCGCGCAGCGCCGCGCCCATGCCGCCGAGCGGCGGACCGCGTCGGCGACGAACGCCTCTTCAGCCGGGTACGGCGGGCACTGGTCCAACTGCATGATGATGTCAGCGCCGAGCTCTTCTTGGATGCGCACGTTGTCCTCAGGAGTCCAACGGTGCCACGCGCCATCGACGATGCTCCGGAAGGTCACGCCGTCGTCGTCCAGCTTCAGCGTGTCTGCGAGCGAGAAGATCTGGAAGCCGCCCGAGTCGGTGAGGATCGCGCGCGGCCAGTTCATGAAGGCGTGCAGCCCGCCGGCCTCGGCCACGAGGCCGCTTCCCGGCCTCAGGAACAGGTGGTACGTGTTCGCGAGCACGACCTGCGCGCCCAGCGCTGCGAGCGTCTCGGGCATCATGCCCTTGACTGTGGCCCGGGTTCCTACGGGCATGAACACAGGCGTGGTCACAGAGCCGTGCGCAGTCGTGAAGACGCCGGCGCGAGCGCCAGTGGCGCCGTCGGCCGCAACGACCTCGAAGCGGTGCATGACAGACATGTCCGGCATTCTATCAGCAGCCGGCACGGGGTATCCTGGTAGCGCGAACCTCGCGGCGCTCCCAGCCGTCTTATGCAAGGAGATGGAGTGGACCGCACCGGCGCTACCGACGAGACGGCGTTGGTCTCGGCCGCCAAGGCCGGCGACGAGCGTGCGTTCGAGACGCTCGTGAAGGCGCACATCGACGCCGTGTACGGCCACGCGCTGAGGTTCTTCGGCGACCCGACGGCTGCGGAAGACGCGACGCAAGAGGTGTTCATCAAGATGTTCCGCTCGCTCGAGAGCTTCGACGGCCGCGCGGCTCTCTCGACGTGGCTGTTCCGCGTGACCCGCAACGTCTGCCTCGACATGGCGCGTTCGCGAAAGCACGTCCCGGTCCCCGCTGACCTGTCGGAGCTCGACCCACCGCGCTCGCCAGACACCGCCGACGCCGTCGCACTGGCCGATGCCGTGGAAAAGGCGGTGCGCACGCTGCCGCCCGAGGAGCGCGAGGCGCTCGGCGCCGTCGCGATCTTCGACCTGCCGTACGAAGAGGCCGCCGAGGCCCTCGGCGTCCCCGTCGGCACCGTCAAGTCGCGCGTCTTCCGCGCGAGGAGGGCGCTCGCGATGCTCCTGACCGAGCCGGGGATGGAGGCGTGATGGACTGCGGACGCGCAGAAGAGATCCTCCTCGCGGCGGCAGACGGCCTGGCCTCTCCGGACGAGGTGGCGGAGGCGGAGACCCACTGCAAGTCGTGCCCGAGGTGCGCTCGCCTGCAGCACGGGCTGCGCCTCCTCGCCGAAGCCCCGAAGCCACAAGCGCCGGAAGCCGTCACCGAGGCGGTGCTCGCAGCGGTCCGTGAAGAGCGGTCCGCCCTCGAGGAACGAGCGGCCATCGCACACCCCTTGGAGCCCGCGGGCTTGCCAGGCCGCTGGCGCTGGGCAGGCTGGGAGCGGCGATTCGCTGGTTTCGCAGCTGCCGCGGCCATCGTGATCGTCGGGCTGGTCGCGGTGGGGATCGCGCTGCCACGGCTCGTTCCGGCTCCACAGGAAGCAGCCGTCAAGCAGGCCCCGTCGAACTACGGCGGCGCCGGTTCCGACACGCTCGCCGCGCCGCAGGCTCCGGAGACGACCAGCGAAGCCTACGACGATCGAACTGCAGCGGCCGCACCGCCCTACATCGTCTTAGACGGCATGGTGTACCGCCTCGTCGAGGACCGTAGCCGCCCGTCGGCTGCCACCACGGCGGGCGTCGTCACGAGCGCGCTCGACGAAGCGACGAGCGAACCCGCGACCATGACCGCGTACGCCGACCCATTCGACTCCCACCTCGTGTGGGTGCAGGCGCCTGACGGCCGCACGCTCACCTTCCGCCTGGTGACACGGACGTACGCGGGCGATGAGTTCGCGCTGGAGAGCGGCTCCGACGTGCTGCGCTTCGGCGAGTGGCCGACGCTTCCGCAGCGGTTCGCGCCGCCGGCGTCGCCCGACGGCTCCCCGACCTTCCGCTACTTCGGTTTCGACGACCGCGGAGTCCGCATCTACGTGCCTTCGGGCGCTCGGCCGCTCGACGGGTTCGCGGTCGCGCCCGGCACCTCGCCGGACGATCCTGCCGCGGGCAACCCGAACTGGACGTGGTGGTCGCGGATCGACTGACGCTCAGATGATGAGCATCGCGTCGCCGAAGGAGAGGAAACGGTAGCGCTCGCGCTTCGCCGTCTCGTAGGCGCGCATGATGAGGTCGCGGCCCGCGAACGCGCTCACCATCATGAGCAGCGTCGAGCGCGGCATGTGGAAGTTCGTGATGAGCGCGTCGACCGCCCCGAACACGAAGCCCGGCAAGATGAACAGGTCCGTCACGCCCTCGGCGGCCTCGACGAGACGCGTCTCCTCGTTGTATGCGCTCTCGAGCGCCCGGACGGTGGTCGTGCCGACGGCGACCACGCGCGACCCGCGGCGCCGAGCCTCGTTCACCGCATCGGCGGTCCACGGCGGCACCCGGTAGTGCTCGCTGTGCATCGTATGCTGCCGCGGATCGTCGACCGAGACGGGACGGAACGTGTCGAGTCCGACGTCGAGCTCCACCTTCGCCAGGTGGACGCCTCTCCGCTGGATCTCGTCGAGCAACTCGGTCGTGAAGTGCAGACCGGCCGTCGGAGCTGCGACGCTGTGCTCTTGCGAGGCGTAGACGGTCTGGTACTTCTCCGGGTCGTCGAGCGTGGCGGTGATGTACGGTGGAAGCGGCACCTCGCCGATGGCGTGCACGGCTTCCATGAACGTTCCCTCCCGCACGCTGAAGGCCACGACGCGGCCTCCGGTCTCCTCGATCGTGTCGACGATAAGACCGGTCAACAGCCCGTCGCCGAACACCACCTTCGCGCCCGGCTTGAGCCGGCGACCAGGCCGCACGAGGCACTCCCACGTCGTGCCGTACCGCGGCCGGAGCAGCAGCACCTCGACGGCGCCGCCCGTCTCGTCCTTCGCGCCCTTGAGCCTGGCGGGCAGCACGCGCGTCTCGTTAACGACGAGCACGTCGCCCTCCCGCAGGTGCTCGGGCAGGTCGCGGAAGGTCTTGTGGTCGATCTGGCCGCTCGCGCGCTCGACGACCATCAGGCGGCAGGCGTCCCTCGGTTCGACGGGATGCTGCGCGATCAACCCGGTCGGAAGGTCGTAGTCGAAGTCGGCAGTCCGCACGTCTCCTCCGCATCCACGGCTCGGCCCGGGGCAAGTGTAACGCATCCGTTGCCGCGCTATCGCAGCGGCCGCGCATCGGATACCATCACCCCGTGACCACTTGGGTGTCAGCGGACATACACCTCCACACGACCGCTTCGGACGGCCTGTACTCTCCACGGCAGGTCGTCGAGTGGGCCGTGAAGCGCACGGATCTGTCCGTCATCGCGATCACCGACCACAACACCATGGACGGCGCTCTCGAAGCCGCCGAGATCGCCCGCGACCTGCCGATCGAGCTCGTCTTAGGCCAGGAAATCGACAGCGCGGACGGCCACGTGCTCGCGCTGTGGATCCGGGAGCCCGTCCGGGCCGGGATGAGCGCGGCCGACACGGTCGCAGCCATCCACGACCAAGGCGGCATCGCTATCGCCGCGCACCCGTTCGCTCCCAAGTGGTGGGCAAAGCACGGGCTGTGCCGGGGCGACGAGTCTGTGTACGACGCCGTGCCGTTCGACGCCTTCGAGATCCACAACGCCACGCCGCTTCTGTTCCACGCGAACCTGCGTGCTCGTCAGTACGTGCGGCGCAACCCCGGGAGGTTCGCGGTCACCGGCGGCAGCGACGCGCACATCCTCTCGGCGATCGGAGCAACCCGGACGCTCTTCCCTGGCACGACCGCCGCCGACCTGCGGCGCGCGATCGAACAAAAGACGACGCGCGTGGACAACACGCTCTTCTGGCTGACGCGCAACGCGCGCTACCTTGCGCACATGCCTCGGATCGTCAAGCGCGAGCGGGACGAGAAGCGCGCCGCTGAAGCCGGCTCGGGTCGCTAGCCCTTCTTCCGCGCGCGTCGCGCGCGAGCCCTGGCCGCCTCCACCTCCGACAGCATGCAGCCGCAGTACCGCTGGCGATACATGCCGAGGTCTTTCGAACGCCTCACGGCGTCCTGGTAGCGGTCTCGGAAGTCCCTGCCGACGTACGCCATACGGTGCGCTTCTGCCACCTCGCGCGCGACAGCATCGAGCGCGACGGCGTCCTGGTACGGGCTCACCGTGAGCGTCGTCGCGATCGCGCTCACGCCTCGCTCGCGGGCCACCTCGGCAGCGAGCGTCAGCCGCAGCCGCCAACACGCCCGGCAGCGCTCAGCGGGCTCCCGCCAGACGCCCGCCGTGGCCTCCAGCCACAGCACGGGGTCGTACGGCACCTCGACGGCCTCGACGCCGTTCGCGCGCGCGTGCTCGAGCAGCACGTCCCTGCGACGCTCGTACTCGGAAAGCGGATGGATGTTGGGATTGGCATAGACGACGAGCGGCTCGAACCCGTCCGCTCGCAGCACATCGAGGGGCTCGATCAGGCAGGGGCCGCAGCAGGCATGAAGGACGACTCGTTCCATGCGGCGATTGTACCGGCTGCGACGCGCGAGCGTCAGCGCATGGCGGCGATACGGAAGCCGATGGTCAGCAACCCGAACGCGATGAAGACGGCCGCGGAGGCCACCCGAAGCTGGCGCTCGGGCAGCCGCGTTCCGAGCGCGCGCCCCACGCCGATGGCGACCACGTCGGCTGCGACCATGCCGAGCGTGGAGCCGAGCGTCACGCCCCAGAACCGCGCCCACCCGGCGAGTTCAGCGTCCTGCACCACGCCGGCCCTGGCGAGCGCGTCAGACAGCCCCGCCCCCGCGCTCCGCAAGGCCTCGAGCAGCGCCTTGCCTGGGTCGGCCGCGATGGCCATGGTCATGATCTGCGTCTTGTCCCCCAGCTCTGCGAAGAAGAAGCCGGCTGCGCACGCGAGCACCGGGCCGAACCGAGCGAACCTGCCGGCACCTGCCTCGCCCTCGTCGAGGTCGTCGCCGCGAAGCGTCCACACGCCGAAGCCGACGAACAGCAGTCCGGAGATCCACCCTAGCAGCTCGTCAGGCAGCAGGGTCCCGAGTCCCTGACCCACGGCGACCGAAGCGAAGTGCACGACGAACGTGGACAGCGCAAGCCCCGCGACCACCTGCCACGCCTTGAAGCGCGAAGCCAGCACCAATGCGAGCAGCTGCGACTTGTCGGCCAGCTCGCCGATGAAGATGAGCACGAACGCCACGATGAAGACGAATGCCACCGTTTCCTCCCGCTCTTGCCTCGCACCACGAGAAAGCGGGCGGTCCCGCATCGGAACCGCCCGCCTGTGTGGCGACCGGAGGGTCTAGAGCTTGCGGACGTTGCTCGCCTGGAGCTTGCCGTTCTGGCCGGTCGTGATCTCGAAGGTCACGGCCTGCCCTTCCTCGAGGGTCTTGAAGCCCTCCATCTGGATCTCGCTGTAGTGGACGAAGAGGTCGTCACCGTCCTCGCGCGAGATGAACCCATAGCCCTTGTCCGGATTGAACCACTTGACCGTTCCCTCTGGCATGCACTTCCGTCCTTCCACCCCATGCGGGGCCACGCTCGTGCGACGTGTCTGCCGGCCCTGGGGCGCTCGCGTGCGCGGCTCGTGTGACGGGCATGCGTGCTCGTGGCGCTTGCGGGTGTGACAAACCGTCTCGCAACAACCTTGGGCTTACGCCCACTCCGGCCACGATGGTAGCACAAGCCAGCAGAATGCAAGAGCAGGTTCAGGCGGAACGAGCGCGTTCTTTCCGGAGCACGAGGACGAGCGCGATCAGCGCCAGGCCGAGCCCCGCCGCGGCAGCGATGAACACGGCGTTCCCGCGCGTGGCCGTGCCGCCCGGAGCCGCCGTTCCCGAGGACCGGTCGTAGCTCACGGAGACTTCGAACTTCTGGCCGACGGCCAGACGCACGGGAGCGAGCACGTACAACGTCTCGCCGGCTTCGTTGCGCCGCGGCTCGCCGACAGGCTTCGGCGAGATCTCGACGCCTTTCGCGCCCGCCTCGACGACGACGGAGAACGTGTACGTCCCCTCCTCGGCGGCATTGACCCACGCAAGCGTCGATTCCACCCGCTTGCCGCGCACCCGCGGCTCGCCGACGGTCGCCTCGACCTGAGCGATGGGCTTCTGCTCCAGGCGGAAGACCGCAGCGAGCGCGCCGGCAGTCGGCACGATGGACGGCTGCCGGAACGGATCGGCCGCGGGGTCGCCTCCCCATATCTCTCCGCTCCACAAGACCTGCGCGCCCGCGGGCAGCGGCACCGTGACCGTCGCCGGCAGGCTGGTCTCGGGAGACAGCACCACGTTGACGATGACCTCCGACGACCCCGTCTGCCCGACGGGCAGGAACTGCACCTGGTACTCGGAGACGCGCGCGTACGCCAGGGTGGGCGCCAGAGCCGTCGCAGCCAGCGCGAGCGCCGTCAGAGCGACGGCCCACGCGCTCTTGGTGGCCTTCATCTGCTCGCCTCCTCCGCAGCCGTCACGGTGTTCGCCATGAGCATCGCGCGCGTCATCGGCCCGACGCCGCCGGGCACGGGCGTGATCGCGCTCGCGACCGGCGCGACGGCGTCGAAGTCCACGTCGCCGACGAGCCCTGACTCGACCCGGTTGATGCCGACGTCGATGACCACAGCGCCTGGCTTCACGTACGACGCGTCGATCATCTTCGCGCGGCCGATGGCGGCCACGAGGATGTCGGCCTCCCGGCAGACCGTCGGTAGATCCGCGGTCTTCGAATGGCAGACGGTCACCGTCGCGTCGGCCTGCAGGAGCAGCAGCGCCATCGGCTTGCCGACGATGACGGAGCGCCCGACGACGACCGCCCGCTTGCCGCGCGGGTCGATGCCGTACGCGCGCAGAAGCTCCATCACGCCCGCAGGCGTGCATGCGTGCAACGCTGGAAGCCCCCGGACGAGCCGCCCGATGCTCTGCGGGTGGAAGCCGTCGACGTCTTTTTCCGGCGCGATGCGCGCGATGACCGCCTCTGCATCGAGCCCGGCGGGAAGGGGGAGCTGCACCAGGATGCCGTGGACGGCAGGATCGGCGTTGAAGCGGTCGATGAGCGCCTCGAGCTCCGCCTGAGGCGTGTCGGCGGGCAGCCGCACGTCGATGGAGCGGATGCCGACCTCGGCGCAGTCCCGCTCCTTCATGTCCACGTACGAGCGGGAGGCCGGGTCATCGCCGACCAGCACGACCGCCAGCCCCGGCTCGACGCCCCGTGCCTTGAGAGCCGCGACGCGTTCGGTGACGCGCGCCTTGACGTCAGCAGCGACCTTCTTGCCGTCGATGATGACAGGTGCCACGCCCACTCCTCCGTCTCGAATCGTTCAGGACAGTCCGACGACGTTGCCGTCCGCGTCGATGTCGATGTGCTCGCCTGCCGGCCTGCTCGGCAGGCCGGGCATCGTCATGATGTCGCCGCAGAGCGCATACAGGTAGCCTGCGCCCGCGGACAGCCGCACGTCCCGCACGGGCAGCCGCCAGCCGCTCGGGCATCCCTTCGCCTGCGGATCGTGCGTGAGCGAGAGGTGCGTCTTGGCCATGCACACCGGCAGCCGCTTGTACCCCATCGCCGCGTACGTGGCAAGCGCCCGCTCGGCGGTAGGCGCGAAGTCGACGCCGCTCGCGTTGTAGACGCGCGTGGCGATCGCCTCGATCTTCTCGCGCGGCGTGAGCGCGTCCTCGTACGTGAGCGCGAACTCGTTCTCGCAGTCCCATGCGCGCGCGATGGCCTCCGCCAGCTCGATGCCGCCGGCTCCCCCGTCGGCGTGCATGGTGTGGACGACCGCGTCGCACGCGCCCGCGTCGAGCGCGGCTTGCCGGATGAGCTCGTGCTCGGCGTCAGTGTCCGCAGGGAACCGGTTGATCGCGACGACCACGGGCACGCCGAACGACCGGGCGTTCTCTACCTGCTTGCGGAGGTTGCACAGCCCTTCGCGCACCGCGTCGACGTCTTCGGCGAGAAGCCCCGGATCGAGCGGCTGGCCAGGCTTGATCGAGAACCGCCCCGAGTGCGCTTTGATAGCGCGCACCGTGCACACGAGCACAGCGGCGTCCGGCTTCAGACCCGAGGCGCGGCACTTGATGTTGGCGAACTTCTCGAATCCGAGGTCGGCGCCGAACCCGGACTCGGTGATCACGACGTCTGCGAGCCCAAGGCCGATCCGGTCCGCGATGACGGACGAGTTGCCGTGCGCGATGTTCCCGAACGGACCCGCGTGCACGAGCACCGGGCCGCCTTCGAGGTTCTGCACGAGCGTAGGCTTGACGGTGTCCTTCATGAGCACGGTCATGGAGCCGGCGACCTTGAGGTCCTCGGTCGTGACCGGACGGCCCTCCTTGGTCGAGGCGACGACGATCCGCCCGATACGGGCCCGCAGGTCGTGCAGGTCCTCGGCGAGCGCGAGCACGGCCATCAGCTCGCTCGCCGCTACGATGTCGAAGCCGGTCTGACGAGGCACGCCGTTCGCGCGTCCTCCAAGCCCCACGACGACGTCGCGCAGGGCGCGATCTGAGACGTCCAAGACCCTCCGCCAAGAGATGGAATGGGGGTCGATCCCCAGACGGTTGCCGTGGTGGATGTGGTTATCGATGAAGGCAGCGCACAGGTTGTGGGCGGCCGCCACCGCATGAGCGTCGCCCGTCAAGTGGAGGTTCAGGTCCTCCATCGGCACGACCTGCGAATGCCCGCCCCCGGCCGCACCGCCCTTGATGCCGAACACCGGCCCGAGCGACGGCTGGCGGATGGTCGACACCGCACGCATCCCGATGCGCCGGAACGCCTGGCCGAGCCCGATCGTCGTGAGAGTCTTGCCTTCGCCGAGCGGCGTCGGGGTTATCGCCGTGACGACGACGTACTTCCCGCTCGCCGACCCCCGGGCGCGCTCGAGCGCAGCCAGGGAGATCTTGGCCTTGTCGCGGCCGTACGGCTCGACCTCGTCGGGTCGCACGCCGAGCTCGGCTGCGACGTCTTCGATGGGACGCAAGCGTGCACGGCGCGCGATCTCGATGTCGGACAGCATGAGGCTCCTGGACAGACGCGGTTCTTCGGCGAGCGCAAGTGTACCGCACGCAGCCGGCTCAGATGCAGGCGTCGCGCTCTTTGACGACCTCGAGCACCCGCTTGAACTCCTCCGTGCCGGCTTGTCCGAGCATCTCGTACAGGACTTGCTCGACCGTCACGACCTCGATTCCATGATGGCGGAGCCGCGCGAGCGCGACGTCCCGGTCGAAGTCGCGGCGGGAACACACGGCATCGGCCACAACCATCGGACGCAACCCGTGCTCCAGCATCGACAGCGCGGTCTGCGTGACGCAGATGTGCGCTTCCATGCCGCAAAGGATGGGCCGGTCGCGCCCCACGCCACGCAGCGCAACGACGAACGCCGGCTCGGCCATGCAGTCGAACGCGAGCTTGTCCACGACAGGGGCCTCCGAGAGCGCATCGGCAAGCTCGCGGACGATCTCGCCGATGCCCTTCGGGTACTGCCTCGTCGCGATGACGGGCACGCCGAGGATCTGCGCCCCTGACACGAGCGCCCGCACGGCGGTGACCGTCTCGTCCCTGCGCGGCATCGCTGCAGCGAGCCGCTCTTGCACGTCGATCACGACCAACCCCGCATCGGTCCTCGAGATCCGGCCCGGCAGCCGGCTGGGCTCCTTGTCCATGCCGCGCACCCCCGTCCACTGGGTATGAAGTCCCGTGACGCGCACGATAGCAGGCAACGGAAGGAGAATGCCATGCCAGACGCACCCGTGCTCGGCCCGATCAACCAGATCGCCGACCGAGCCTCAGCAGGCGACTTCGAGAAGAAGCACACGCCGTACATCGAGGTCGAGCGGCACGAGGACGGCACGCTCACGGCGACGGTGACGGTCGGGTGGGACGTCCCGCACCCGAACCAGCCCGACCACTACATCGCGTGGATCGAGCTTCTCGCCGACGGCGCGCCGATCGCACGCTTCGACTTCGTGCCTGTCGTGTCGTGGCCGAAGGTCTCCGTCAAGCTCGCGCTCGACGAGGGCACGACGCTTCGCGCCGTCGAGCACTGCAACCTGCACGGGCTATGGGCCTCTGAGGTCGTGGTCTGAGCCGGCCCGCTCCTCCGCTTCGCGCCGAAGCGTCGAACGGACGCCGAAGAACGTCCCGACTACGATGATGGCAAGCCCGAGCAGGATGCCCGGCAGGGTCTCGCTCGTGATCATCTGACACCTCCGTGGAAGGAGCCGCCCCGAGGGGCGGCTCCTTCATCGTACCGCATCATGATCGAGCAGCGGCATCACCAGAGCAGGTTCGCGACCGCGTTGGACACCGCCGCGCTGACCGCACCCGGTCCGCCGATCACCTGGAGTTTGACGATCTCTGCAGCGTGCGCTTCGATCGCAGCCTTCGTCTCTGCGCTCAGCACCGTGGGCTCAGTGAGCAGGAGCAGCCCCCCACGCGCGCCGATCGCCGCGCCCCCCGTGAGCGCATCAGGGAAGTTGCGGCCGGTCGCCAGTCCGACCACCTGGTTCCAGGCGCCCCAATCGTGAGCCGCCGCCGCTTCCGCCAGCGCGACCGCAGTCGCATACCGGTTCTTCCCCGCGTGGCGAGTCACGACGAGCCCGCTCGGCAGCTGGGCGAGGACCGCGTTCGAGACCGCTCCTGTGCCTCCGACGACCTGCACGCTGTCGAGCGGAAGGTCTTCCATGACCGCCTTCGTCGCAGCAGGCAGCGTGTCGCGCTGCGTCAGCAGCACCGGGAAGCACATCTTGTACGCGTACGACGAGGCAGCCACGCCGTCTGCGAAGTCGTCGCCACGAACGAGGAAGACGCTCTGGATCGGCCCGTCCGTCAGCGTCTCGACCTTGCGTGCGACTGCCGCCGCCGTCTGATACCGGTCAGCGCCTGCGACCCGCTCCACGTCGACGCCCGGAAGCGCGTCGACGGCGTTCTTCACCGCATCGGACAGCGCTCCCGCACCGCCGACGAGGTAGACCTTCGTCGCTCCAAGCCTGACGATCTCGTCGCGCACCTGCGTGAGCAGCACCGTCGGCTTCGTCAGCAGCACCGGCCCGTGGACGGCGCCCGCGAGCGCCGACGCGCTCAGCGCGTCCGGGAACTTCTCGCCGGTGGCGAGCACGACGGCACCTGCCTCCGAGAACGTCTGCTGGCTCACGGCGACGGCAGTGTCGTACCGCGTCGCGCCCATCGCACGGACCAGCGACTCCGTCGTGCTGAACGGCAGCGTCGTCGAGAGGTCATCGCCGTCGCGCGCCATGAGCGCGTCGATCTCGATGAGGTATTCTGTCGAGGACTTGAGGGTGTCGAGAGGCGTCAGCGTAACCAACCCAGCGTCTGCGTCCACGGACACGTCGAGGCCGATGTACTCAGTACCGTCAGTGAGCTCGAACGTGTCCTCGTCGATGCTCTCAGCATCGAGCCGCTTGCTGAACTGGACCTCGATGGCCGGAGTCGGCGTCGTCGCCGGGTCAGACGGATTCGGCGTGTAGCGCTCGACCTCGAACGGGTACCGCAGCGTCACCGGCACGCCGATCGCATGCGGCGCCTCCACCGGCCCGACGTACACGACGCCTTCGAACGCACCTTCGCGCTCAGCGAGATCCGTACGGTCCTTCGTCCACTGTACGGTGAGCGGGACGTTCTGCCCTTCGACGAGCGGCCCAGCAGGGACGCCGGTCACCGCGATGTCGCCGCCAGCCGGAGCCGACAACGTCATCGTGAATGTGTCGGTCCCCGACACGCTGTAGCCGTAGACGTCGACGACGTAGTAGCCGTCTGCCGGAGCCTCGACCCGCACACGTTCGTTCCCGGAAGCGGTCTCAGAAGCGCCGACGAGCTGCCAGTCGCTTCCAGTCCAGCGGTACACGTACAAGTCGATGTCCGACCCGCCAGCCGCGGAGACCGCCACGTCGAGGTATGCCGCACCAGTCAGGTCGAAGTCGTAGTACCAGTCCTCGTCCTGCGAGATCTCGGCCTCCACCTGAACGCGCCTCGACAAACCGTACGGCTCGACTGCAAGTCCGTTGAGCGCCATCGTCGTCGCGAAGTTGAGCTGGGCCGTGCCTGACGGGGCGCTGTCGCAGATGTCGAGGGCGGACGGGTCGATGCCCACGACGCCGGCTTCGCCGGAGACCGGCTCACGCCAGGTCTCCCCTGACCACACCACGCTGTGCAGCATGATCTGGTTGAGCCCGCGCTCCAGCGGACCGGCGACCCACTCCTCGGTGGTCCCGGTGTTCGTCTGCCAGAGCCAGATGCCGGCCCCGACGTTGTTGTTCGCCGAGCCGCCCTTGAGCTCCATGCCGTGCGGGCCGAATACCGTCGGATCGCCCGACGACCAGCCGTCGTCGGCCGGGCCGTAGAGCAGCGTGTCGATGTCCGTGTCGACCTGCTGGACTGTGTCCGGCCACGTCGTCTTCACGAGCCAGGTCGCGCCGGGCGGCAGCGGGTGCTCGTCTGACACGTCGGCCATGAAGAAACGCCAATCGCCAGACTCCGCCCGCCAATTCCAGTCCTGGTACCCGGACATCAGGTAGTTCGAGTACAGCGGGCTCGGGTCTTGGGAATCGAGCGACTGCGCCGGCCTGAGCGAGGTCGGACCCATGCCGCTCACGTCGCCGAACGAGAAGTTCGGCGTATCAGATGCGACGGTGATGAGCACCGGCACGACCGTGTCGATCGGGTTCCCGCCGCGGTTCGAGCTGATCACGAACGCCCCCTCGTAGAACCCGGGCCTCGCGTCGGCCGGAACCGTCAGACGCACCGGCACGGTCGCCTGGCCCGCTGTGACATCGAACGGAGCGGCTTCCGCGTCGGAGCTCAGCCACGGATGGTCGGCCTCCTTGTACAGCTCCACCACGAGCTGTATCTGCACCGTCCTGGCCGCCGTCGCGTCGTACCGGTGCTGGATCCCCAGGAAGATGCCGTCGTGCATCCGCTCGACGGGGTTCTGGACACGGATCTCCTGGCTGTTCCCGAAGTTGTTGGCGTACGTGAACCGCATGTACTCGCCAGAGTCCATCTCGCCAGGATCGACGTAGCCGTCGCTGTCCGCGTCGTTCCACAGCTTGCCGTCCTCGTCCTGGTCCTTCCAGTCGTACGCCAGCAGCCGCGTCGTGTTGTGGGTCGTGCCGTTGGTGTTGAACTCTCCCGTCGGAGCGAACTCGGAAAACGGCACGGCAAGACGGACCACCATCAAATCAGGGTCGTAACCGTTCACGAAGTCGGTCAGGTTCTGCAGCCAGTCCGGCCGGTTGAAGTCGTACGGCGACTCCTTGGCGCCGTCGAGCTCGACGAACATCGACGTCGCCGCCAGCGGCTCCAGCGTCTTGTCCGACACCGTGACCTCGACGTCTTCGTCGCTTTGGGTCGTATTGGTGAGCGTGAGCGTTCCGTCGTACGTGTGCCCTGGGTAGACGACGCTTGGGAACGACGGGTAGACGTCGCCGCGGTAGTCGCCAGGATACCACTGGCTCGGCGCGACCTGGACGCCGCCTTCGCCGGTGATGATGTCGATCGACTTCTTCGCATCCACCATGCCGGCGCCCTGGACGGCCGGGTCGTAGCCGAGGTCCCGCGCTCCGGCCATCAGCAGGCCGCGCGCCTCCTCATACGTCGGGAACCGGCCGAAGCGCTGCTTGAACGCGTCGTAGATGAGCGCCATGTTACCCGCTGCGACCGGGCACGAGCGGCTCGTGCCACCCCACACGACCCACGACCGCCAACCGTCCCAGGCGCCTTGGTTGAGCGCCATCGCGCCCGAAGAGTACGCGCCGTCCGCCACGACCGCCGGCCCTGTGTGGCCCATCGCTGACGGGCCGCGGTTCGACCACGGGATGACGTCACCGATCGTCACCTGATCTGCGTCGTAGATCGAGTCCCAGCCGCCGCAGGCGCCCATCTGGGTCGATGCGCCGATGCCGATGCCGGTGGACGGCGTCGGCGGCGCATTCGTCCCGTATCCTGGCGCGCCGTTGCCCGTCGAGAACAAGAAGGCCACGTTCGGGTTGACGTAGGTGTTGAGCGCAGTGACGTACCGGGATGGGTAATCCCACTCGTCGGCGTCTTCCGCAGACTCGCCGTACGAGTTGGAGACGATGGGGATCTCGTCGCCGGTGCCCGCCTCCATGTCAGCACCGAACGCCGCATAGTCGTACGCGAGCAGCGTCGAGGTGAAGAAGTTCCAGTAGATGTCGGCGAACGCCACGACCTTGGAGTCCCGAGCCGCACCTTGCACCATGCCGTCGCCGCCGCCGGTCGGCGTCTTGAACGGCGGGTAGACGCCGCCGTCCATGATCGCGTCAGACGGCCCGTCGGTGACGCCCTGGCCGACGACGTTGCTCGCGCACAGCGTGCCGTGGTTCTCGTCGAGGTTCAGGGCGCCCATGAAGCACACCATGTCGCCGCTGCCGGGAACCGGGGCGCCCGGGTCGTGCCCGCCGATCAGGAACTCGAACCCTGGCGGCTGGTGCTCCCCGTCGGCGATCCAGTAGACGGTGCCGCCGGACAGGTCAGCGTAGCCGTCAGGACCGAAGGTGTCGGCCTCTGAGTTCCAGAAATCCAGATACGAGGTGGGCGACTCGATGGTGCAGGGCTTCTCATAGGAGAAGTCGTAGTCCATCCACACGTCGACGTAGACGGTGTCGTACACGCCTGGAGTCGTCTCGTCCGAGATGAGCACCAGCGGGAACTCGGTCCACCCGCTCATCCACGCGTACAGGTTCTCGTCCCACAGATAACCGACGTGATAGACGCCCGAGAGGCTCGTGCCGGGAGTGATGATGTCCTTGCCATCGAAGGCCGGCTCGGCCTCTGTGATGGTCGCGCTCGTGTCAGACCACCACGTCTGACCATCCGCGACGAACGACGTGCCGTAGTAAACGTCGTACGCGTACAGCAGAGCCGAGAAGGGGTCGAACGCCTCCGGCCATCCGTAGTACGGCGAGGCCGGATCGTCCACGACCGCGTACGTGCCCTGCAGGTCCGGGTGTGCGAAGTCCACGCTGTCGTCGGCGACGGCGACCTTCACGCCCGCACCTGTGTAGCCGGCGTCCCACGCAGCCGCCGAGTTGTGCCCGCGCGGCGACACGTCGAACCACCCTGTCGCACCGCCACCATCGTACGATGCGTCGGCCCCGCGCAGGACGGCGTCTTTGGTGGAGAACGCCGTGCGCGCGGGCCGCACCTGCGCGCCGTCCGAGTCGAAGAGCGAACGGAACTCCTTGAACGCACCCGCCTTCGCCGCAGCCGCCAGCCGCGCTTTCGCCGCCTTCGCCGCCGCAGCGCGCTGCGCCTTGCTCGGAAGCGTCTTGTCAGGGATCGGCGGGGGCGTCTTGCGGCCATTGTCGTAGACCTTGGCGACACCCTTTGTGGTCGCCACCTTCACCAGCGACCGGACCTTGGCCCGCCCCGCGTACAGGTCGTGCTTCGGATCGGCGCGAAGGGCGATCTTCAGCGGCATCTGGAGCTCGCGCGGCGGCTTCACGCCCTTCGCGACGAGCACGGCCACGTCGACTAGCGCGTCGCGGTCTTTCGAAGACTTCGCCTTCGCGACCTTGTCGCGAAGCGTCGCGTCGAGCCGCTCGCCAGCGAGGTCGAACAGCGCCGTAGCACTTCCTGCCGCCGTCGCGCCGCTCGGCGGCGCAGCCGCCCGCCGGGGCGCTGCGCTTGCAAAGCCAGGCCCTGCAAGGCTCGCCACCAAAGCGATCGACACGAATACGCCGAGGAACCGCTTGGATGGACGATGACTGCGCGCCATACGCCCTCCCCCTTCCCTCCGAGACGCCGCAATGCGACGTCGATCACGTGGCGCGGGCGAGACCGCTCGCGTCGAGCACCGTGATTCCGAGTATGGGGAGCAGGAGCGGCGGAGTGCAAGGAAGCAGCGACGGGCGGTCGCTCCAGCCGTGCGAACGGCTTCAGAAGAGGCCGTCCTGTGCAGGATGGCCGGGCGCGACGATCCCGAGGTGCTCGAAGGCGCGCGGCGTCGCCTGGCGGCCTTTCGGCGTGCGCGCCAGCATGCCGAGCTGCAGCAGGTACGGCTCGTACACGTCTTCGAGGGTGTCCGGCTCCTCGCCAACGGCGGCGGCGAGCGTCCCCAAGCCGACCGGCCGACCGCGGAACGTCGTCGTGAGCGCATGCAGGATCGCCACGTCCATCTTGTCGAGCCCCATGTGGTCGACTTCGAAGAACGCGAGCGCCTCGGCCGCCACGTCCTCGGTGATGGTCCCGTCGTGCCGCACCTGCGCGTAGTCCCGCACGCGCTTGAGCAGGCGGTTGGCCAGCCGCGGCGTGCCGCGGGACCTGCGCGCGATCTCGCCGGCGCCATCTTCGGTGATGCGCACGCCGAGGATAGCCGCGCTGCGCTTGACGATGGCCGCCAACTCTTCTGGCGCGTAGTAGTCGAGCCGGAACGACATGCCGAACCGGTCGCGAAGCGGGCTCGACAGCAGCCCGGTGCGCGTCGTCGCTCCGACGAGCGTGAAGCGCGGAAGGTCGAGCCGAAGCGAGCGCGCCGCCGGACCCTTGCCGATGACGATGTCGATGGCGAAGTCCTCCATCGCCGGATAGAGCACTTCCTCGACGACGCGGTTGAGGCGGTGGATCTCGTCGATGAAGAGCACGTCGCGCTCTTCGAGGTTCGTGAGGATCGCCGCGAGGTCGCCCGGGCGCTCGATGGCGGGGCCGCTCGTCGTCCGGATGGTCACGCCAAGCTCGTTGGCGATGACGCCCGCGAGCGTCGTCTTGCCGAGCCCGGGCGGCCCAGAAAGCAGCACGTGGTCGAGCGGCTCGTGCCGCGCGCGCGACGCCTCGATGAGCACCGCCAGGTTGGCCTTGACGGTCTGCTGCCCGAGGTACTCGTCCAGCGTGCGCGGCCTGAGCGTGCGGTCGATCTCGAGGTCGTCCTCGGTGTGCTCCGCCGCGACCAGCCGCTCCGTGCGCTCGAGCGCGTCGTCCGCTTCCCAGACGCTCATTTGAAAGACCGCCTCGCCATCACACGCCGCCCCCCAGCCGGCGCAGCCCGTGCTTGAGGGCGGACTCCGCGTCGTCCGGAGGCCCGTCGTAGCCTTTAAGCGCCGTCGCCACCTCCGCGGCGGAGAATCCCATCGCCAGGAGCGCCTGCTCGGCCTCCCGCACGCCGGTTGACGGAGCAGCGGCCGCCTCGCGGACTCCCGCGCTCCCGAAGCGGTCCTTGAGGTCCACGACGATGCGCTCCGCGGTCTTCTTGCCGATGCCCGGCACGCTCGCGATGAACGCGGCGTCCTCGCGTGCGACGGCGTCCAGCAGCGCCTCAGGTCTGAGCGCCGAAAGCGCCGCCAGAGCGACTTTCGGTCCCACGCCGCTTACGGACAGGAGCGCCAAGAACACCTCGCGCTCGAGCGGCTCCGCGAACCCGTACAGAGACAGCTCGTCCTCACGCACGTGCAGGTGCGTCAGCACCGACGCCTCCCGGCCCTCGGCAGGCAGGGCCGCGACCGCCGACGTCGACATGAGCACGCGGAACCCGACGCCGCCGACGTCGATGACGCAGCCGCTCGCGTCTTTCGCGACCACGCGCCCTGTGAGCGACGCGATCACCGGACAACCTCCTGCATGCGTGCGGCAGCCCGCGCGTGCGCGTGGCAGATCGCGGCCGCGAGCGCGTCGGCGGCGTGATCGGGGGCCGGCACGTGGTCCAGCCCGAGCAGCACGCGCACCATGTAGCCGACCTGCTGCTTCTCAGCGCTGCCCACGCCCACGACGGCGTCCTTGATCTGCGCGGGGCTGTACTCGCCCAGCGCAAGCCCCTTCTCCGCGAGTGCGAGCAGCGCGACGCCCCGCGCCTGCCCGGTCGCGAACGCGGAGCGCGCATTCGAGCCGAAATACACGCTTTCGATGCCACACTCGGCGGGAGCGTACCGGTCGATGACCGCGACGAGCGTCTCGTGGATGCGCGAAAGCCGCTCGGGCAGCCCGTCGGAAGCGTCGGTGGTGACGCACCCGTACGCCAGGCACCTCAGGCGCGTGCCGGCCTGTTCGATGATCCCCCAGCCCGTGTTGGCGAGCCCGGGGTCGACGCCCAAGATGATCACCAGCGCTCCACGATCCGCCCAAGACCGAACATATGTTCAGGGGCAGGATAGCACCCGGGACCGACAGGCGCTACTGCTCGTCAAGCGCCGCGGCAAGCTCCTCGGTGAGCTCCATGTTGTGGTAGACCTCCTGGATGTCGTCGTTGTCCTCCAGGACGTCTACCAGCCGCAGGACCTTCTTCGCGGTCTCGACGCTCACCTTGACCGGCGTCTTCGGCCGCATCGAGAGCTCCGCGCCTTTCACGGGAACGCCGGCCGCGACCAGCGCGTCGCGCACCCGCGCAAGATCGGCAGGCTCCGTGGTGACGACGAACTCCTCGTCGTTGTCTTCCAGGTCGTTGCCGCCCGCGTCCGCGACCAACAGCAGCAGCTCCTCTTCGTCGGGCGCGCCCGCTTTTTCGATGACGATCTCGCCCACGCGCTCGAATTGGAACGCCACCGCACCGGCTCCCGCCAGGTTCCCGCCGGCCCGCGTGAAGGCGGAGCGCACGTCCGCCGCCGTGCGGTTGCGGTTGTCCGTCAGCGCCTCGATGTAGATAGCGACACCGTCGGGGCCGTATCCCTCGTAGACGATCTCCTCGTAATTCGCGGCATCGGCGCCGGCGCCGAACGCCTTGTCAATCGCAGCCTGGATCTTGTCCTTCGGCATCGAGTAGCCGCGCGCCTTCTCGACGGCCGCGGCAAGCTGCGCGTTGTTCTCGGGATTCGGGTCGCCGCCGAGCTTGGCCGCGACCGTGATCATGCGCGAGAGCTTCGAGAACAGCGCGCTGCGCTTCGCGTCCTGCGCTGCCTTGCGGTGCTTCGTGGTCGCCCACTTGGAGTGTCCAGACATCGTCCCGTCCCTTCGCTGAAGCCGCCTACGAGGCGACGACTTCGTCAAGGAAGAACTTGTGCACGCGCGGGTCGCCGGTAAGCTCCGGGTGGAAGGTGGTCGCCATCGTGCCGATCCCGCGCGCCGCCACGATGCGCCCGTCGTGCATCGCGAGCGCCTCGACGCCCTCGCCGATGCTCTCGATCCAGGGCGCGCGGATGAACACGCCGCGGAACGGTCCTCCCGGAAGGTGCTTGAACTCGAGGTCCGCCTCGAACGAATCCACCTGGCGTCCGTACGCGTTGCGCCGCACCTCGATGTCCATGAGCCGGAGCGGCTCTTGGTCCGGGAGCGCGTCGATGATGTGCTCGGCCATCAGGATCGCCCCGGCGCAGGTCCCCCACACGGCCATGCCCGCTCCGTGCTGCTGACGGATCGCGTCGTAGAAGCCGTACGCGGACATGAGCTTGCTGATGGCCGTCGACTCGCCGCCCGGGATGATGAGCGCGTTCAGGTCGCCCATCTGCTCGGGCTTGCGCACGGCGACGGCCGAGACGCCAAGCGCCTCGAGCGTCATGATGTGCTCGCGGAACGCCCCCTGAAGAGCCAAGACGCCGACGCGCACGCTACCAGCCCCGCTCCTGCATGCGCTCGGCCTCGGGGATCTCCGAGATGTTGATGCCGACCATCGGCTCACCCAGGTCGCGCGACACGCGGGCGATGACGTCCGGGTCGTCGTAGTGCGTCGTCGCCTCGACGATAGCGCGGGCCCGCTTGGCCGGGTCGCCGCTCTTGAAGATGCCGGAGCCGACGAACACGCCGTCGCACCCCAACTGCATCATCATGGCCGCGTCGGCAGGCGTCGCGATGCCTCCGGCAGAGAAGTTGACGACCGGCAGCTTGCCGTTCTCGGCGACCCACTTCACGAGCTCGTAGGGCGCCTGCAGGTCCTTGGCCGCCGCGTACAGCTGCTCGGATCGCAGCCCCTTGAGCCACGCGATCTGGTCGGTGAGCGTCCGCATGTGCCGCACCGCCTCGACCACGTTGCCAGTCCCAGGCTCGCCTTTGGTGCGCAGCATCGCGGCGCCCTCGGCGATGCGGCGCAGCGCCTCGCCCAGGTCCCGGCAGCCGCAGACGAACGGCACCGTGAACTGCCACTTGTCGACGTGGTGCTCTTCGTCGGCAGGCGTGAGCACCTCGGACTCGTCGATGTAGTCCACGCCGATGGCCTGCAGAACTTGGGCTTCGACGAAGTGGCCGATCCGGCACTTGGCCATGACCGGGATCGACACCGCATCCATGATCTCCTGGATCTTCGCGGGGTCGGCCATCCGCGCGACGCCCCCGGCTGCCCGGATGTCTGCGGGCACGCGCTCGAGCGCCATCACGGCGACTGCGCCGGCGTCCTCGGCGATACGCGCCTGCTCGGCCGTGACGACGTCCATGATGACGCCGCCCTTGAGCATCTCGGCCAGGCCGGTCTTGACCCTGAGGGTGCCGGTCTGGGGTGTGGTGTTCTCAGTCACCGCGTCGTGCTCCTTCGTCTCGGGATCCAGAGGCGTTCCGCCCCGTCGAGTGGACACTAGATTTTACCCGTGCCCGACGACCCTCACAATGCACCGGGCGGCTCACTGGATCGTGATGTCGATCGACGGCTGGATCACCTGGATCCAGGTGTTGCCTGGCGCTAGCAGGATCGGCTTGCCGTCCTCGCCCACGAACCGGGGTGGGGCGCCCTTCGTCGCAGTCCAGGTCCCCTCGAAACGCTGGCCATCGCGGAACACCGTGCACATGCCCGTGCCCTCCAGCACGATCTCGTACGTCGTCGACCCGACGACGTCGTGGCTGGCCGGCACGTGCTTCGCCCGGATCACGACCACGTTGCGCGCCGCGATCTGCTTGCCCGTGCCCTTGTCCATGTGCTTGGCGCCGTTGTTCTCGCGCAGGTACAGGCGCGTTGACGGGTCGTACGTCCAGCGCACCTTGTTCGCAGGAGAGAACGGGATGAAGATCCCGGTGGCAGTGGGCGTGGCGTCCAGAGTCCGCCGGTCGAACAGCAGCCCCTCGACGCTCATCGTCTCAGGCATCGAGCGCCGCTTCGCTTCCTCCCGAACCTTCGCGAGCACCACGTACAGGTTGTGCGGGGCCGGACGGTCCTTCGCGCGGAAGTACGGATACGACACGCCCGCGTCCTGCGACAGGTTCTCCGAGATGGCCGAACGGATGCGGGCATTCACGCTCGTGCTGGCTCCGGAGAACACGAAGAGCGCCCGGTACTGCGGGACGATGTAGAGGTCCGACAGCCGCGCGCTCCGGACAGGGCCGACCACCTCGGGCTCCTTGGAGTGGAACAGCGCGTTGAATCGCGTGATGCCGCCTTCCGCCACGCTCTCGTACACGACGTCGGCAAGCGATAGGTTGGTCTGCGGACGAGCCGCCGGCGAGTTCTCGATCTTCACCGAGATCACGCGCCGCAGGACCTCCTCTGCGCTCGGAGCCTCTTCGCCGGTGAGCGGCCAGCGCGGCGGCTCGGGCGGCTTCGGCACCGCCCGCTCGCGCTCGACCTTCGGCCACAGCGAGACCACGACCGGCGCCGCCGGCTTGCATCCCGAAAGCGCGACAGCCGCGGCGGCGGCTGCGAGAAGCGCTGCTGCGATACGACGCTGCACTGGCACCATCCTCCTTGTCCCTGCGCAAGTCTAGGGAGCGCACGGTCCTGGGTCAACGCAGGTGACGCGCAGACCCGTGCGCCGTAGAATCGCCGTGTGCCGTCCGCTTGAGGAGCCGTCATGCCTTGCTACCTGCTGCACGTCCTCGAGTCGCCAGACGAGGACCCGTATGCCGACCCGGACGTCAAAGACGTGATCGGCAAGGTGCCCCAGTTCTACTGCACCAAGTGCCAACCCATCCTGCGCCTGCGTCCGAGCGACGGCGTGAAGTGCCTTCGCCGCGAGTCGCCCTGCTGGAAGCCCGGAGGACCCGACTGCCCGCAAGCCGGGCCTTAGGCTGCGCCGGCTGCCTCGTGCTGTCGGGTCGAGCGGCGCGCCCGAGCGAGCAAGACCCCGCCTGCGACGAGCATCGGCACGCTCAGGACCTGCCCCATCGTGAACGGACCCGCCACGAACCCCAGCTGGGCGTCCGGCTCCCGGAAGAACTCGACGAAGATGCGGAAGGTCGCGTACAGGACGAGCAGCGTCCCGAGCATGGTGCCGTCGGGGCGCTTCGTGCGGGACAGAGCGAGCAGCACGGCGAACAGCACGACGCCCTCGAGAAGGGCCTCGTACAGCTGGGAGGGATGACGAGGCAGAGGGCCGGCCCCCGGAAACACGACGCCCCACGGCGCGTTCGTCACGCGACCCCACAGCTCGCCGTTCACGAAGTTCGTGACGCGGCCGAGGAACAGGCCGATAGGAGCTCCGACGGCTCCCATGTCGGCCAGCCGCAGGAAGGGCACTTTCAGGCGCCGGGACACCAACCACCCTGCGATCAGGATCCCGATGAGCCCTCCGTGGAACGACATCCCGCCTTCCCACGTCGCGAGTATCCGCGCAGGGTGCCGCAGGTACTCGCTCCCCCCGTAGAAGAGCACGTAGCCGAGGCGGGCGCCGACCATCAGCCCGATCACTGCCGCCAGCACTGCGTCGATCTCCTGGTCGACCGTCAGCCCGACCCCCCACCGCCTGTTGAGACGGTGCAGCACGAACGCGGCCAGCACGAAGCCCGCAACATACGCGAGCCCGTACCAGCGCACCTGCAGCGAGCCGATGGCGAACGCGACCGGATCGATGTCCGGGAACGCGAACGCCGCCACCCCTACATCGCCTCCAGGCGGCGGATGCGCTCCTCGATCGGCGGATGCGTGTTGAACAGGGCGTTCAGCGCTCCGCCGTAGTCGCGGAGCGGGTTGTAGATGTACAGCGGCTCGGTGGCCTTGTTCGCGACGCGCAAGCGGTTCGTGTCTGCCGCGATCTTGCGAAGCGCCGACGCGAGCCCGGCGGGATACCGGGTCAGCAGAGCCGCATTCGCGTCCGCCAGATACTCCCGCTGCCGCGAGATGGCCATCTGGATGAGCGTCGCGAAGATCGGCGCGAGCACTGCCAGCGCCAATCCGAGCACCAAGAACAGCGCCTGCAGCTGGCCTTCGCCTTCGCCGTCGCGCCGGCGCCCGCCGCGCCACCACAGCGACCGCAGCATCCAATCGGACGCAAGCACGACCGTGCCCGCCAGCACGGCGGCGAGCGTCTGGACGAGCGTGTCGCGGTTCTTGACGTGAGCGAGCTCGTGGGCGATCACGCCCTCCAGCTCGAGACGGTCGAGCTTCTGGAGGAGCCCTGTCGTGACCGCGATGGCCGCATGCTCCGGGTCACGGCCCGTGGCGAACGCGTTCGGCGCCGGGTCGTCGATGACGTACGCCCGCGGCACGGGAAGCCCCGCCGCGATCGCGAGACCCTCGATGGCGTTGACGAGGTACGGCTCCGTGTCGCGGTCGACCGGGCGCGCCCGGCTGAGCGCCAGCACGATCCGGTCCGAGTACCAGTACGAACCCCACGTCATCGCCACCGCGACCACGAACGCGACCAGCACGCCGCCGTACCCGATGTCGAACGCCTGGCCGAACACGTAGCCGATCGCGAGCACCAGCGCGAAGAAGACGACGATGAGCAGCGCCGTCCGGCGCTTGTTGGCCGATATCTGGTCGTACATGCGCGTGGGCTAGAACTTCACGGCGACGGGCTCGCGCGCGGCTTCTTCGATCTCGAAGTACTCGCGCTCGCGGAACCCGAAGATGCCCGCGACGAGGTTCGACGGGAACACCTGGATGGCCGTGTTGTACGTCATGACGGAGTCGTTGTAGAACTGCCGCGCGTACGCGATCTTCGACTCGGTGCCCGCCAGCTCCTCTTGGAGCATCAAGAAGTTCTGGTTCGCCTTGAGGTCCGGATACGCCTCCGCGAGCGCGAACAGGCTCTTGAGCGCGCCGGTGAGCATGTTCTCGGCCTCGCTGTGCTCCTTGACGGTCTGCGCGCTCATCGCGGCGCTCCTCGCGGCCACGACCTGCTCGAGCGTCTCGCGCTCGTGCGCGGCGTAGCCTTTCACGGTCTCCACCAGGTTCGGGATGAGGTCGTAGCGCCTGCGCAGCTGCACGTCGATCTGCGACCACGCGTTGTCGATGCGGTTGCGGAGCGTCACGAGCCGGTTGTAGATGCCGATCACGGCGAACGCCGCGACCAGCGCTACGAGCCCGACGGCTCCGATGCACGCCATGCCCATACGGTTCCTCCTTCGGACCGGCACGTCCTGTCCGTGCGGCCTCGACGCGGTACAATCCGACGAGCGTTTGCCCCACCATCGTAGCAGAACGGCAAGGAGCCGGCGTGATACCCATCCGTGACGAGAACCCCACCCGATCGTTCCCTGTCGCGACCGTGCTGCTCATCGCGGCCAACCTTGCCATATTCATCTACGAGAGCACCCTGGATCCGGCTGCGCTGCAAGAGTTCGTAGCGCGGTTCGCGCTGGTTCCGGCCAGGCTGCTCGAGGCCCCGCTGAGCGGAGCAGCGCTCATGGGCCTCTTCACGTCGATGTTCCTGCACGCCGGGTGGCTCCACGTGCTCGGCAACATGCTCTACCTGTGGATATTCGGCAACAACGTCGAAGACCGGCTGGGCGCCCTGCCGTTCGTCGGCTTCTACCTCGTCTCCGGCATCGCCGCCGCGCTCGCCCAGGTGTTAGCGGCGGGACCGGTCGCGATCCCCGTAGTGGGCGCCAGCGGAGCGGTTGCCGGAGTCCTTGGCGCGTACCTCGTGCTGTACCCGGGAGCGAGCGTGATCACGGTGATCCCGGTGTTCTTCTTCCTCGAGGTCGCGCGGCTGCCGGCGTTCCTCGTGATCGGCTTCTGGTTCCTGCTGCAGCTCGGCAACGGCGTGGCGACGCTCGGCGCAGACGTCGCAGCCCAAGGCGGAGTCGCCTGGTTCGCGCACATCGGGGGGTTCGTCGTCGGAGCCGCGATCGCGCTCGTGGTGCGAGCGGGCACGCGGCGGCGCTCGTCGTACTACGGCTGGTACTAGCGAGCGTCGACCTCCGCCAAGAAGTCCTCGACGCAGGTGACGGCAGACAGCTGCCGGCGGAAGTACTCGCAGTACGCCTCGATGGTCCGCTCGCGCTCCGGAGCGTCGTACTGAGACGCATCGTCGTCAGGAGCCTCGTCCAGCCGGATGACGGCCTCGATCCGCGCCTCGGCCTCGCCCAGGCGCACGAGCTCCATGGCCACGCGGAACAGGTGCGGGACCTCGACCGTGGCGCGCAGGGCCGATCCGCAGTGCGGGCAGATGAAGACGATGTCGCAGGTGGAGCGGTCGTGGAACACGACGGCCGAGACGTCCTCGAGCCCAAGCTCGACCTGCCCATCGCGCGGACATATGAGCGAGAACTCCACAGCCGCCTCCTTGCTCCTGTACAGATTGTACCGCGTCTCGCGGCGGTTCACGCTGTGCTAGCATGTGCCCCATGTCCGTACCGGCCGCCGACGTCCAGCCAGCGCTTGCCTCGAAGCGGGCGCGCTTCGCACGCGGCCTGCGCCTCGGTCTGCCCATCCTGCTCGGATACGCCCCGGTAGGGCTGACCTTCGGCGTGCTCGCGCGCAAGTCGGGGTTCTCGGCGCTCCAGGCCGTCGCCTGCTCGGCCACCGCGCTTGCCGGCGCGGGCCAGTTCATCGCCCTGTCGGTCCTGGCGGCCGGCGGAGGTGTGCCGGCCGTGCTCATCGCGACCGCCGTCGTCAACCTTCGCTACGTGCTGTTCAGCGCCGCGCTCGCTCCGTCACTGCCGCACGAGCGCACCGCCCTCAAACCGGTGCTCGCCTTCACCCTCACGGACGAGACCTTCGCGGTCAACACGACCGACGCTCGCGGCGGGACACTGGATGCCGTCTCCGCCGCCGGCGTCGGCACGATCGCGTGGCTCGGCTGGGTCGGCGGGACGGCGCTCGGAGCCTTCGCCGCCGGAGCCGTCCTGGACCCCTCGAGATTCGGAGCAGAGTTCGCGATGCCGGCGATGTTCACGGCGCTTCTGGCCGGACAGATCGCGACGAGAACGCACGCCGCTGCTGCTGCCGTCGCGGCTGCCGTCGCGTTGACCTCGTCTGCGCTCCTGCCCGGGTCGTGGGGGATGATCGCCGGGGCCACGTTGGGGGCGGCCCTCGCCGCGTGGTGGCTGCGATGACGACGGAGCGCGAGATCTGGATCGTGATCGCCGGCATGGCGGCGACGAACTTCGTGCTGCGGTTCGCGCCGATGGCGCTGGTGTCCAAGAGCCGGGTGCCTGGGCCGGTCCAGCGGTGGCTTTCCTACGTGCCCGTGAGCGTCATGGCCTCGCTGGTGGCGACGGAGGTCCTGCGGCCGCAAGGGACCTGGCTCATCACGCTGAGGAACCCCTATCTGCTTGCAGCAGCGCCGACAGGGCTCGTGTTCGTCAAGACGCGAAGCTTCCTCGGTGCGACCCTGGCCGGCATGGTGTCGTTCCTGGCGTTCCGGGCGCTGCTCGGGTAGACTTCGCCTACCGTCACCGCCGCCGTGAGAGGATCCGTGATGCCGCTCGTCCGCCCGTTCCAAGCGATCGCCTACGACCTGTCCGCAGGTCCTGACGTCACGCCGTTGATAGCGCCTCCGTACGACGTGGTGGACGAGGAGATGCGCGCCCGGCTCCTCGCGCGGTCCGAGCACAACATCGTCGCAGTCGACCTGCCGGAGGGCTCTCCCGACCCCGCTGCGCCGGACAGCCGGTACCGCCGGGCGGCAGAGATCTGGCGCGCTTGGCTGGAGACGGGCGTGCTGCGCCGAGACGCCTCCCCGGCGTTCTACGTCCTGGAGCAGTCGTGGGAGCAGGACGGCCGCCCCAAAGCGCGCCTCGCGCTGTTCGCCGCCGTGCGGCTCCACGCCTTCGACGAAGGCGTGATCGTGCCGCACGAACGCACGCTGCCGAAAGCCATCGCCGACCGCCTCGCGTTGACGCGCGCGTGCTCAGCGAACCTGAGCCCGGTCTTCGGGCTGTACTCCGACCCGGCCGGCGAGGCGGACGCCGTCATCCGTGCGAGCGTGGGCGCTGCGCCGATGCTGGAAGCGGCAAGCGACGACGGGACGCACGCCCGGGTCTGGCCGATCCGCGACCACCGCGCGGTGGCTGCGCTCCAGCAGGTCCTGGCTCACAAGCAGGTGTTCATCGCCGACGGGCACCACAGGTATACCGTGGCCCTCGCGTATCGCGACGAGCGCAGGGCAGCGGATGCGGCTGCTGGCATCGCGGCACAGGACCCCGCGTACGACTACGTGCTCATGGCGCTCGTCAACATGGACGATCCCGAGCTGACGGTCATGGCGACCCATCGCATAGCAAGAGCCGCCGGCGGCTTCGATGCGAGCATCTTCCTCGAGAGTCTCGTCCGGCAGTTCGAGGTCTCGCCAGTCGAGCGGGGCGACGCACGCCCGCTCGAGTCGCTCGACCGGCCCGGCTTCATCGTCGCGCTCCCGTCAGGAGAGGCATGGCTGGCGGCGCTCAAGCGGGACGTCGACCTGGACGAAGCCATCCCGCTGCCCGTCTCGATGCACTGGAAGTCCCTCGACGTCGCGGTCCTGCAGGAGCTCGTATTGCGACCGCTGCTCGGCATCCACCCCGACGAGCCTCAGACGCTCGACCGCTTGTCGTTCGTCAAAGACACCGCTGCTGCCTTCGACGTCCCCGGAGGCGACGTCGCATTCATCCTGAGGCCGACGCGCATGGACCAGCTCAAGGCTGTCGCGCTCGCGGGCGAGACGATGCCGCAGAAGTCGACGTACTTCCACCCGAAGCTGCCGACCGGGCTGCTGTTCTACGACCTGTCCTGACGGCGCACGCCCACGCCCTCCGGCCGCAGGTGCGTGAGACGTGGGCACGTTGGGCCGAGCGGGCATGCATCGCACTGAGGCTTCGAGGGTCGGCAGTGCTCACGGCCGATGAGCCACGTCGCGAGGTCGAGGGATCCCGGGTCCTCGGGGCAGATGCAGCGCGCCGCCTCGCCCACGGCCTGCGGGGAATCTTCCGACGCCAGCCCTGCTCGGAGGAACACGCGTCTGACGTGGACGTCGTAGGCGACGCACCCGTCCTCCAGACCCACGAGGCGCTTCCCGAGGTGACGGACGAGGATCTCGGTCGCCATCGCCGCCTTCTTCTCGCCGATCCCCTCGAAAGCGCGAAGCCGCTCGGCGACCTCAGCGACGCGAGAGCCGTCGCGCCAGATCGCGCCTGCGTCGCCCCCGTACTGCTCGAGAACGCGCGTTGCCGCCGACGATATCCACCGCGGCACGGTCCGTACGAACCGGTGGAGCGCGGGAGGCGCGGCCACGGCCGCAGCGACCGCCTCGCGCTCGTCGGCAAGCCGCCCGAGGTCGAAGTGTCCCAGGCGCTGGGCGAGCGACCACGGTCCCGCCCACGCTCGTTCTGCGGGGATCCCCTGCGTGAACAGCACGCCGATCAGGAAAGCCTCGGGACGCGCCCGCACGAACGCGTCGGCATCAGGATCGGGCGTGAACGCGCCGCCGATCTGCACGACGCCCTCGGCTGCGACCGCACGGGCGTGTGCCCGGAGGGCCTCGCCCACCGCGTCGTTGAGAAGATCGCGGTCACCCATCGCGCCTCGTGCGCGGGCCCTGGGAGAGGAAGTGCGCGCAGTTCAAGCACACGTCCTTGATCGCTGCGCCCCGGTCGACGTGGGGATCGAACACCAAACCCGGGTCCGCAGTCACGCGATGCTGCGGCCGGTCGCACTTCGCGTAGTAGCACTCCGCAGGACAGCGCTCGGTGGCGACCGCGGCGTGCGGACAACGCGACTGCAGGTCCTCGTCGCACCCTCGTATCGACCAGCATCCCGTCATCTGGACTCCATTCCTGGTCCCGAACCAGACTCGCATACGGTACCATTCGTCGCGGCGGCTCGCAGCCGTCAGGCCTTGATCGTCCTGGGGGTGGTTCGTGCACCGCGCCATAAGAAGCACGCCGGCACGTGACTCGTACCGTACCGTGGTCGTCGGGGCAGGCCCTGCCGGAGTGCTCGCGGCGCTCTGCGCGGCCTCGGCCGGCCCGGTGCTTCTCGTCGACGCAAGCCCGCTCCCGCGCCACAAGAGCTGCGGCGGCATGATCCACGCGCTGTCGGAACGCGTGCTCGCTCGGCACGGGCTGCGGATCGACCCGGCAGTGCGAGATCCCGAGCGCGTACGGTTCAGGTTCCGGGACTGGGACGCCGGCGTGGCCAAGCCGTGCTCGCTGGCCTTCCACAACGTCGACCGGGACGCGTTCGACCTGCTGCTCCTCGACGCTCTGCCGACGTCCGTGGAAGTCGTGGCGCCCTGCCCGGCGGTGACCGTCGAGCAGGACGACGAGGGCTGCACCGTCTCGCTGGGGGCCGACGGGGGCCGAGTCGAGGTCCGCTGCGCGATCGTGATCGGCGCCGACGGTGCGCGGTCCGCCGTCCGCGAATCGATAGCAGGGCGCACGAAGCCGTACGTCACGCTGCAAGACACGGTCGAGCTGCACGGTCCGCTCGAGCCGTTCTTCGACTGCATCTACAGCAGCAAGATCGGTGCTGGACACGCGTACTCGTACCTGGTCCCGAAGGACGGGCACGCGTTGGTCGGCTCCGTCTTCTACCCCGGGACCCGCCGGCCCCACGAGCTGCACGAGGCCGTCCTCGAAGCGCTGCGGCAGCGCGTGGACGCGGTCGGCGAGAGCATCGAGCGCGAAGCCTCATCAGCAGCCTTCGTGCGCGACGCCCAGGACGTCCTGCCCGGAGCCGGAAGAGTGCTCCTCGCCGGGGAGGCAGGCGGCTTCCTCTCGCCGACGTCGGGCGAGGGCATCTCGTACGCGCTCAGGACCGGCGAGGCAGCGGGCTTGGCCGCTGCGGGAGACCCCGACGCTGCGCTCGACTCGTACCGCCGCGCACTGCTCCCGCTCATGCGTCAGATCCGCTTCAAGCTCAGCGTCCTGCCGCTCATGGAATCCGCCGCTGGACGAGCGCTCGCGCGCGCGCTCCCGGCGCCAGTCGTGAGCGCCGTGACGCGGTACCTGTGAAGGGCCGCCGCAGGAGCGGCTCCCGCCTCAGAAGTTCTCGTACGACCTGCTCGGCGTGACGTCCGACTGGCCCTGGTACTTGCTTCCGAGCCCAGGCGTCCCGTATGGCCGGTCGACGGGCGTGGTCATCTGCAGGAACGAGATCTGGCCGATGGCCATGCCTGGCATCAGCAGGATGGGCAGGTTCGCGACGTTCGAGAGCTCGAGCGTGAGCCTCCCGTCCCAGCCCGGATCCACGTACCCGGCCGTCGAGTGGATGAGAAGCCCGAGGCGGCCGAGCGAGCTCTTGCCCTCGAGCCGAGCCACGATGTCGTCCGGCAGCACGATGCGCTCGACCGTCGTGCCGAGCACGAACTCGCCCGGATGCAGAACGAACGGCGCTTCTGCCGTCGCTTCGACCAGCTCCATCAGGCCGTCCTGCCGTCGCGCCGGATCGATGTACGGGTACCGCGAGTTGCGGAAGACCTGGAAGCGCGGGCCGAGGTGCAGGTCCACGCTCGACGGCTGGATGTCGTCCGGATCGCACGGCTCGATCCGGATGCGGCCTGCAAGCATCTGCTCCTTGATCGACCTATCGGAGAGGACCACGGCGTCTCCTCACGCGCACTTGCTGAAGCCGCACGACCGGCACACGGCGCACCCGCTCTCGTGCTCGAGCGCGCTGCCGCACTCAGGGCACGCGCCCGTGAGGCCGTCGAGGCCGTCGACGTCCTTCGACACTGCCGTGCTCTCGGCGCCCGTCTCGAGCCAGTCCAGGTAGTGCTCCATCGCGATGCCGACCGCGTCTGCGCACGAGAGCACCTTGCCGCCCTGCGTCCACGCCGGGCTCGGGCAACGGATGCCGCGGAGGTGCTTGATGATCGCCCGCGGGTCGACGCCGGCACGCAGCGACACGGAGATCATGCGCGACAGCGCCTCCGACTGCGACGCAGCGCAGCCGCCAGACTTGCCCATCTGCGTGAAGACCTCGCACAGGCCGTGCTCGTCCGAGTTGATCGTCACGTACAGGTTCCCGCAGCCCGTCTGGAGCTTCTCCGTGCGGCCCATGGTGACGGCCGGCCGCGGCCGCGGCTCCAGCTCGCCCGGCCGGACCACCGTCGGCTGCGCCGTCTTGGCCGTCTTGCCGGTTGACAGCACCTGGTTCTGCTTGCTGCCGTCGCGGTAGATCGTCACGCCTTTGACGCCGAGCTCGTACGCGAGGTCGTACACCCGGCGGACGTCTTCCTTCGTCGCGCTGTTCGGGAAATTCACCGTCTTCGACACGGCGTTGTCGGTGTAACGCTGGAAGGCGGCCTGCATGCGCACGTGCCACTCAGGCTCGATGTCGTGCGCCGTCACGAAGATCCGCCGCACGTCCTCGGGCACCTCAGGGATGTCCTGGACCGACCCGTGCTCCGCGATGCGCTCCATGAGGTCCCGGCTGTAGAAGCCGCGCTTGAGCGCGATGTCCTCGAACAGCGGGTTGACCTCGACGAGCCGGTCGTTGTCCATCACGGTGCGCACGTAGCTCACGGCGAACAGCGGCTCGATCCCGGACGAGCAGTTCGCGATGATCGACAGCGTGCCCGTCGGCGCGATCGTCGTGACGGTCGCGTTGCGCAGACGCATGCCGTCCGGCGTGTCGTAGATGGAGCCCTCGAAGTTCGGGAACACGCCCCGCTCCTCCGCGAGCTTGGCAGAGGCGGCGCGAGCTTCGGCGCGGATGAAGCCCATGACCTTCTCGCCGAGCGCCACGGCCTGGTCGCTGTCGTACGGGATGCCCATCATGATGAGCATGTCCGCCCAGCCCATGACTCCGAGCCCGATCTTTCGGTTGCCGCGAGCGAGCTCGGCGATCTTCGGCAGCGGGTACTCGTTGACGTCGATCACGTCGTCGAGGAAGCGGACCGCCCGATGGACCACGTCGGCGAGCCGGTCCCAGTCCACGTCGGGCCCGGCGTCCGTGTGCCGCACGAAGCGGGAAAGATTCACCGAGCCGAGGTTGCACGCCTCGTACGGCAGGAGCGGCTGCTCTCCACACGGATTCGTCGACTCGATCTCCCCGAGATGCGGGGTCGGGTTGTCCCGGTTCATGCGGTCGATGAAGATGATCCCAGGGTCTCCGGTCGCCCACGCCATCTCGACGATCTTGTCGTACACCTCGCGAGCGTCGAGCTGGCCGACGACTTGGCCGTTGCGCGGGTTGACGAGGTCGTACTGCTCTCCAGCCTTCACCGCCTCCATGAACTTCTCGGTGAGCGCGACCGAGATGTTGAAGTTCGCGAAGTCGCCGTCGGCCTTGCAGGTGATGAACTCGAGGATGTCCGGGTGGTCGACGCGCAGGACGCCCATGTTCGCGCCCCGGCGGGTCCCGCCCTGTTTCACGGCCTCGGTCGCCTGGTTGAAGACCCGCATGAACGACACGGGGCCGCTCGAGACGCCCTGAGTCGACTTCACCTGGTCGCCGGCGGGCCGCAGCCGAGAGAACGAGAAGCCGGTACCGCCGCCGGACTTGTGGATGATTGCGGTGTCACGCACGGCGCCGAAAATCGACTCCATCGAGTCGTCGACCGGCAGCACGAAGCACGCTGAGAGCTGCTGCAGCTCGCGGCCCGCGTTCATCAGCGTGGGAGAGTTCGGCAAGAAGTCGAGGGAAGTCATCAGCTCGTAGAAGTCGTGCGCGACCTCCTCCACCTGTTCGGGGGTGGCGCCGTAGCGAGCCTCGGCGGACGCGATGTTCTCCGCGACGCGGACGAACATGTCCGAGGGCTGCTCGATGGGGTTGCCCTCGTCGTCCTTCTTCAGGTAGCGCTTCTTCAGCACTTTGAGGCTGTTCGGCGACAGCGTCTCGTCGATCGAACGGTCATAGGCGGTCTTCTTCGCGTCGCTCATCTGCGGTGCCCTTCCCTCTTCGCGGACAGCCGGACAGCCCTCGTGCGCATCCAGCACGCAACACAACATCTAGCGCTCTACAAGTGTACGGGCGCAATATCTAGTCTGCAACGCCGATGCGACGAACGGCGGCATCACAGCCCTGGGCGGACGCCCCACCACACCGAGGAGGCGCATGAACACGACGAGCGCCGCCGTAGGGCGGCGCTCGTTTCCAGCAACACGACGATGGGCCTAGACCGGCTCCACCCGCACGACTTCCGGGATCTCCTGCTTCAGGACCCGCTCGACACCATTGGCGAGCGTGATCTGCGACATCGGGCAGCCTCCGCATGCGCCGACCAGCCGCACCTTCACGACGCCGTCAACGACGTCGACGAGCTCGATGTCGCCACCGTCGGCCTGCAGGGCAGGCCTGATGGTCTCGAGGACCTCCTGCACGCGTTCCTTCACACCGTCTCCCTTCACCAGCAGGCATTTCGCCTGCGCGGTCACTTGCATCGGACGCCCATGATAGCACCTGCCTAGATCCTCCCAAACCACAGCAGGGAGCGTGCCAGTCCGAGGCGGCCCAAGACGAGAGCCGCCGGGTGTGTTCAGCAGCGACCTACTCTCCCACCCTCTACAGGGCAGTACCATCGGCGCTGGAGGGCTTAACTTCCGAGTTCGGAATGGGATCGGGTGTACCCCCTCCGCCATAGCCACTGAACACACCCGACGGCTCTCGTCGGGACTGTGCGCGGAGCACTATGCCTCATGTCAAGGCGTCACCAGAACACGCCCCGCACCCTGAGAGCTGTATAGCGATCACGAGAACGTTGAATGGAAGACCAAGACCTCGGCCGATTAGTACCGCTCGGCTGAACACATTGCTGTGCTTACACCTGCGGCCTATCAACCTCGTAGTCTACGAGGGGCCTTACCTGGTTGACCCAGTGAGAGACCTCATCTTGAGACAGGCTTCCCGCTTAGATGCTTTCAGCGGTTATCCCAACCGAACGTAGCTAACCAGCGGTGCCACTGGCGTGACAACTGGTACACCAGAGGTTCGTCCATCCCGGTCCTCTCGTACTAGGGACAGGCTCTCTCAAGTCTCTTGCGCCCGCGGTGGATAGGGACCGAACTGTCTCACGACGTTCTAAACCCAGCTCGCGTACCGCTTTAATTGGCGAACAGCCAAACCCTTGGGACCTACTTCAGCCCCAGGATGCGATGAGCCGACATCGAGGTGCCAAACCTTCCCGTCGATGTGGACTCTTGGGGAAGATCAGCCTGTTATCCCCGGAGTACCTTTTATCCGTTGAGCGACGGCCATTCCACGCTGAGCCGCCGGATCACTAGAGCCGACTTTCGTCTCTGCTCGACTTGTGGGTCTCGCAGTCAAGCCCGCTTATGCTCTTGCACTCTACGAACGATTGCCAACCGTTCTGAGCGGACCTTACGCGCGCCTCCGTTACCTTTTAGGAGGCGACCGCCCCAGTCAAACTACCCACCTGACACGGTCCCCTGCCCGGATCACGGCACAGGGTTAGACCTCCAGCCCGCCGAGGGTGGTATTCCAAGGTTGGCTCCACGCAGGCTGGCGCCCACGCTTCTCAGCCTCCCACCTATCCTCTACACGACGAACCAAAGATCAATGTCAAGCTGTAGTAAAGGTTCACGGGGTCTTTCCGTCCTACCGCGGGTAATTCGCATCTTCACGAATAGTACAATTTCACCGAGTCTACGGTTGAGACAGCGCCCAAGTCGTTACGCCATTCGTGCAGGTCGGAACTTACCCGACAAGGAATTTCGCTACCTTAGGACCGTTATAGTTACGGCCGCCGTTTACTGGGGCTTAGGTTCAGAGCTTCGCGTCCCGAAGGACGCTGACCCCTCCCCGTAACCTTCCAGCACCGGGCAGGCGTCAGTCCCTATACGTCGTCTTACGACTTAGCAGAGACCTGTGTTTTTAGTAAACAGTCGCTTGGGCCGTTTCACTGCGACCCCGGTCCGCTCACACCGCAAGGATGATCACGGTCCGAGGTGCTCCTTCTCCCGAAGTTACGGAGCCATTATGCCGAGTTCCTTAACCGTAGTTCTCTCGATCGCCTTGGTATGCTCTACCTGCCTACCTGTGTCGGTTTGGGGTACGGGCACCGATAGAACTCCCTAGAGGTTTTTCTTGGAAGCATGGGCTCACCGACTTCGTCTCGATCGACTCGTCATCAGCTCTCGGGCTTCACGTGGGACGGATTTGCCTATCCCACACCCTACGACCTTGAACCGGGACGACCAACACCCGGATCGGCTACCCTTCTCCGTCACCCCATCGGTGATAACGCGCTACCGGTGGTACAGGAATGTCTACCTGTTGTGCATCGACTACGCCTCGCGGCCTCGCCTTAGCTCCCGACTGACCCTGGGAGGATTAGCCTTGCCCAGGAACCCTTAGGCTTACGGCGGAAGTGTTTCTCGCACTTCTCTCGTTACTCATGCCAGCATTCGCTCTTCTGTCCAGTCCACCGACGGTCGCCCGCCGACTTCGTCCCGAACAGAATGCTCCCCTACCACTCCGCATACGCGAAGTCCGCTGCTTCGGTATCCAGCTTGAGCCCCGTGTATTGTCGGCGCATGTCCACTTGACCAGTGAGCTATTACGCACTCTTTAAATGGTGGCTGCTTCTAAGCCAACATCCTGGTTGTCTGGGCAGACGCACATCCTTTGCCACTTAGCTGGAACTTAGGGACCTTAGCAGGCGGTCTGGGCTGTTTCCCTCTCGACAATGAAGCTTAGCCCCCACTGTCTGACTCCCGATCTGTGGAGTACCGGCATTCGGAGTTTGGCTGACTTCGGTAAGCGGTGAAGCCCCCTAGGCCATCCAGTGCTCTACCACCGGTACTGAACGATCGAGGCTAGCCCTAAAGCTATTTCGGGGAGAACGAGATATCTCCAGGTTTGATTAGCCTTTCACTCCGATCCACAGGTCATCCCCTCCGTTTTCAACCGAAGTGGGTTCGGCCCTCCACGGGGTCTTACCCCCGCTTCAGCCTGCCCATGGATAGATCACCTGGCTTCGCGTCTACGACGTGCAACTCAACGCCCGTTTAAAGACTCGCTTTCGCTGCGGCTCGCTTCTAAGCTTAACCTTGCTGCACACCGTAACTCGCTGGCTCATTCTACAAAAGGCACGCCGTCACCCTGCCAGATCCGAAGACCTGGCCTTCCGGGCTCCGACTGCTTGTAAGCACACGGTTTCAGGTACTATTTCACTCCCCTCTCGGGGTGCTTTTCACCTTTCCCTCACGGTACTGGTCCACTATCGGTCACTGGAGAGTATTTAGCCTTGGAGGGTGGTCCCCCCGGATTCCTACGGGATTTCACGTGTCCCGCAGTACTTGGGTGGTCATGAACGGAGTCGGCAGAGGTTTCGCGTACGGGGCTCTTACCCGCTATGGCCGGCTGTTCCAAAACCGTTCTGCTACCTCGCCGATTGGTGACTCCGCCCCAGGTCTGTGGCCCTGGGACCATGACTCCCGCAACCCCACGCGCAGCAACGCCCACAGGCTTGAACGCATACGCGGGTTTGGGCTCTTTCCCGTTCGCTCGCCACTACTAGGGAAATCTCGGTTGATTTCTCTTCCTCGGGGTACTGAGATGTTTCAGTTCCCCCGGTTGCCTCCTCATGCCCTATGTGTTCAGGCACGGGTGACTGGGCATGACCCCAGCCGGGTTTCCCCATTCGGAGATCTCCGGATCGACGGTTGTTTGCACCTACCCGGAGCTTATCGCAGCTTGCCACGTCCTTCATCGACTTCCAGCGCCAAGGCATCCACCGTGTGCTCTTAATATCTTGGCCTGCGTACCATTCGTGATTCTCGATCACGCTATACAGCTTTCAAGGTGCGAGACGCGCCCCGGGAGGACGCGCCGTCCAGGGCCTGAGCCCTGAAAACCGGATACTGTGATCCACGATCGCTCGTGGCGAGGAAGCCAGATCGACCTTTGGCTCTAGGGCCCCGGTCGCGAGCTCGACCGGGACGCCACCGATCGTTCGATCGGTGCCAGAACTCCCTAGAAAGGAGGTGATCCAGCCGCACCTTCCGGTACGGCTACCTTGTTACGACTTCACCCCCCTTACCCTCCACACCTTCG
>FWPV01000426.1_pt1 | contig 72233 bp, 62 predicted proteins | sample 2228371 | NCBI WGS metagenome assembly FWPV01 (sample SAMEA103939776, study PRJEB20133) | metagenome
TCTCGATGGCCCCCACAGGGCACACCTTGGTACAAGACATGCAATCCCAACAGTCCCGCGGCATGCGGCAATAAGCCTTCTTGTCCTCTCCCAATGTCATTAGGTCCCCGGGGCATACCTGCTCGCAAAGGGGCTCCTGCTGCGCCTTGCAGCCGTCACATTTCTCTTTGTCCACCTTGGGCGGCATGGAAAACACCTCCTTATCAGTCAGCATTGTTCAAAAACAGCGCAGGATGCAGGCCGACCGCACGATATCCTCTAGGTGAGGATGGTCCACTTCCAAGAACACCCTGCTTGATCTCTCGCATCCTGGGAGAAGTTTCAGTCGTGGATCTCCAAAAGAGGCCTCCTCGAATTTCCTCCCATTGCCTGCTATTCCTCCTCATCCCTCAGTGCGGTCCCCAGGGATAAGCTGCTCGTAGGGCCTTGTGAAAACCTCAACTGATCCTGTGACCGGATCCCTTCTGCTCTCCACAAAACAGTCAAGCTCTGGGTTGGGCTCGGGGTAATCCATACGGGTCTGCCAGCCGGGCCAGCGGGTTTCCTTTCTGAACTTGAGGTGGTGGATCAACAGCTCCGCCACATCAAGCCGGTCTATGACCTCATGGGCGTTCATGAGCTCGTGGAGGTCTTTGGCGAAAAGATACTGGGTCTGAGCCTGTAACATCTTCACATTCTTGAGGGCGTAGTCCAGCCTCTCCTCGTTCATCCTGTAGAACTGGCTTATTCCTCCGGCGTACTCGTCCATGAGCCTCTGGAGCCTTTCTTCCATCTCCACAGGGGTGATTCCATCAAAGCCTGGACCCCTCAGAAGTGGAGCAAACACCCTTTCTTTCTCCTTGGATACCCTCTGGGGGTCCACATCCAGGGAATTGACCGAGCCCAGGTACTCCATGGCACCTCTGGCTGCGAGCCTTCCCTCTGCGGCGCAGCCGCCCACGAATTTGTTCGGGCTTCCTCCTGCGGCCTCCCCGGCAGCGAAAAGCCCTGGGATGGTGGTCATACGCTTTATGTCCACCCAGAACCCACTTCCTGTGTGGCCTCCCACGATGTATGGGTCGCTCCCGTAGATCTCCACAGGCTCTTTGGTGATGTCTATCCCACGACTGGCCAGGAATAGCACGAAGGTGGGTCTCTCGTTGAGAAGGTCCTCCCTTAGGTCCTTGGCTTCCTCTTCGTCAAGCACAGTGGTATCGACATACACCGGTCCCCTTCCCTCCAGCCACTCCATCATGGGGGCATTGAGGCGCACGAATCTAGGAGCCTTATCCCCTCCCAGATGCGCATAGCGATCCCTTAACACCCGCTCTCCCTTGGCATTGGTAATCAGGCATCCATAGCCCACAGAAAGAGTATCAACAGGTCCGCTGAAATCCTTTGTGCGCACAGCCACCCACCTCTGCTCCAGGGAGGTCATCTCGGCCCCTGCCCTGATGCCCATGGCATAGCCGGTGCCCACATTGAAGGGGCACATCCAGGTCTGATGGTGGGCTCCCGAGTAATCAGAGGTGTAGTTCTTGTAGATCCCGCAGGCCCCCCCTGTGGTCACTATGGTGGCCTTGGCCTTGAAGACGTAGAATCTGCCATCTCGAACTCCAAATCCCATGGCCCCCACGCAGCGGCCGTCCTGCATGAGCAGATTCGTGGCTGCCACCCGGTTGTAAACCTTAGCCCCCATCTCCATGGCCTTCTCGGCCATGATGGGTTTGAGCTGCTCTCCCTGTATGGAGATATCGAAGCGCCCGCGCAGTTTGTAGTGACCATCCTCGTCTTTTACTATGGGAAGACCCCAATCCTCCAACATCTCCACGGATTCATTGAGGATCTGGGCATTGCTCAATGCCAGATCCTCCCTTATGGGACCTCCTCCCACCTGGGCCCGGCTCCATTTCACGAGGGATTCAGGGGTCTCGCCCTTGTCCGTGCGGATGTAGGTGTTGATGGCGTCCATACCGGCTGCCGTGGCGCCACTCCTGCTGATATGTGCCTTCTCCATCACAATGACCCTCAGGGAAGGGTCCTGGCTCTTGGCCTCTATGGCAGCAAAGCAGCCCGCATTACCGCCTCCCACTATGAGCAGGTCTGTTTCCACCACCTCGGTGGGAATCTCTGTAAGGTCTTTGGGTATCTTTTTCTCGCTCACCTTCTTCCCTCCCTAGTTCATTATTTATGAGCACCAATGGATGCCAAAATGTTGACTTGTGTCCTGCCCCTTCATCCTTACCTGTGTGCCCCCATGGGTAGCAGTTTCTCACAGAGGATGGCCGATCAGGGCCAACCAGGCGGTCTGCACAAAAATCACATACAGGTTGGCAATTATGGACAGGCCCGCTCCGAACCTTATGGCAGTCCAGCCCGTTGCACCCGAGGCCCCCCAGGCTATGAGAAATGCGGTTATGGAAATGGGCAGGAAAAACGCATAACTCAGGCAGTTGGTCAGAACCAGAGTGAAGGGCAGCACATTTAGCTCAAAGCTCTTGGCCATGCCCGTCAAAAGAGGCACAAAAGCCGCACCCATGGCCAAAGCACTCACTATGCCAGCTCTTGCCACGTGCATGGCAAAGGCCAAGACCAGCATCATCCCCAGGGTGGGAAGCCCCAAGCCCTTGACCGGCTCAACTATGAAGTCTGAGAGCCACTTGACCACGCCTGTATCGTAGAGCACTGTTCCCAGGGAGAGGGCTCCGCCTAGCAACACCCAGGTATCCCACATGATGTGCTTGTTCACGTTTTCAAACTTGATGCCACCCCAGGGCATAAAGAGCATCGAGGCAGTTATCAGCGCGACCATTCCAGAGGGTATCTTGTGGAACTCTTCTGTTATCCAGAGCAAGAGCCCTGTGCCTATGCAGATGAGCCCCCATATCTCTGGCCACGTTATCTTTCCAAGCTCCTCCTTCATCTTGGGAATCTCTTCTTCTGCCCCTGGTATCTCCAGGTTCCACAGTTTGAAATAACTGAACACGTACATGAACATGATGGGCAGAAGCCCCCATAGTGGAAGGTTCAGCCACAGCCAATCCAGCCAGGATATGTAGATACCATGGCTCTCCTTTAGCTGACCGGCCAGCATTATGTTGGGAAAATGGCTTGTGAGGATCAGGGTGCCGGTAAAGAGAGGGGTGAGCCCTGGGGTCTGAAGAAGCAAGGCGGTGTTGATCCTCTTGACCTCAGGCAGGTGCTCCTTTCCCCTCATGAGTGTGCCTATGGCCTTGGTGACAGGCAAAAAGAGGGCCGTCTCTGAGACAGTAGGCAGGACCCCGCCCACGGCCACATCCGCGAGGCCAAGTCCCGTTTGGATTCTGGTGACCTTGTTGGACTTGAGAACCGTTACCAGGGTAAGGGCGATCCTCTTGCCCAAGGGCGTTCCCATCATGATGCCAGCTATGACGAATGCTCCACCTCCCAAGAAGAAGACATCGGTGGAAAAAGACTTGAAAGCCACACCAGGCTTCAGGCCAGCAAAGACCACCAGAAGCATGGGGGAGGCGAACCCCACTATGGCCTTGGGCAGGGCGTCTGTGACCATGCACACTATGAACCATAGGAAGACCCCCAGCACGGATTGGGCACTAGGCCTCAAGCCTGGGAAAGTGGGGCTGAAATGGAGGATCAGGAGAAAGGCAAAGGCTATGCCTAGCCCGATAAGGGCCTTCTGAGGCTTTGCGCCTTCGCCCTCCTCGGCCTCCTCGATGGCCTTCATCTTTTCCTCTAGGAAGGTGCTCTGGACTTCTCCGTTCATATGTCTCCCCCTTTCTGTTGTCTCTTATCAAAAGACACCGGCTGCCTTGGCTGCCTCGCGCATCACTTGGAAATCCGCATCTGTTGTGGGGACAAAACCTTCCAGGTTGGCCATGGAAAGCACACGGTCGGCCTGGGCGGTCTTGGGCTTGAGCTTGAGAAGCGCTTCCTTGAACTGATCGGCCATTGCCTTATCTGCTGCCTTTGTGGTGAAAAAGGGCCAGTTGGGCAGATCCGCCGTCTTCCCAATGGTTCGCAGCATGAAATCAAATGGAAGCCTGGCATATACGCTGGCCGGCATTCCTCCAGCATCGGCTGCGCCATCGCGGACCATCTCTCCCACCTTTGGGGGCTTGCCTGCAAATATTATCTGGATATCGGACGGCTTTATTCCGGCTTTCTGGAGTTCCAGCATCTGGGCAATGTACCCGGCTGCAGAGCCTTGGTCCACGAAACAGACCTTCTTGCCCTTGAGGTCTTGGAGATTCTTTATGGGACTCTCCTTCACCACGAAGAATACCCCCTGTAGCTTGGTGCCAACACCTGGCTCCGAGGCAAGGCCCAGAGGCTCAGCCTCGGGGGTCTCCTTCCTGATGACGATGTAGATGTTGGGGTTCGCAAATCCCAGATGAAACTCACCGGCAATGGCCTGTTGGGTGAAAGTAGAAAAATCTTTGGGGATCACCAAGGAGACTTTTCTCCCGGTTTCCTTCTCCAGGTACTGGGCAAGCGGGGTGAACATGACCAAGAGCTCCTTTTCGGGAAGCCTTGGAAGAAGGCCAATCTTTACATCTTGAGCAATGGCAATAGATGGGACCATCAGCCCCAGCAGCATCAAAACCAGCCTCGTCCTTCTCATCTCTTAGCCTCCTTTCTTGTTGAGATCTCCACAGTTGCCGCTTTCCCGCTTCGCTTTCTTGACCAAAAGACCTCTTGTTTGGCTGCCTTCTATGGAATGTAACCGCCTGGAAAGATCTCAGAGAAAGGCAATGAGTTCTATCGGCTAGGCGATAAGAGACTCTTCTTTGGTGGCCTTCTCTTGCAGCTACCAACCAGATGGAAACAAAGGCAGGTCACCTAAACGGGCAGGGTTATGATTTACCCATGGAAGTTGTGGCTCAATGATTTCAGTTTTTTTCTTTTGGTACCTGGGCCGTCCCTTCTAGAAAACCCTGGAGACGGCCTCTTTGGGTTTGACCAGGATTATCTCCCTCTTGGAGACAACGATCAGACCTTCTTCCTTGAGGGTGCCTAGCACCTCGCTTACGGTCTGCTGGCAGGAGCCTGTCAGGGAAGCTATCTCTTCCTGGGTGAGTTTCACTGGCACCTTGATGGGCCGATTCCAGGAACTGGAATCCAGCAGTCCCTCGTAACACAGATAAACCAGGAGCTTCAACACCCTGGTTGCCACATCGCTGGCCATAAGGTTCTCGATCTGCTCTCCCAGAAACCTGAGCCTCCTGCCAAGCACGGCCATGACCCTCTTGGCAAGAACAAAGTGCTGAGAGAGGATCAACTCGAAGTCCTCCTTCTTGATCTCCAATAGTTGGGAAGAGCATATGGCCTGCGCATGACACTTGCGCTCCCCGCCAGTCATCACCTCTGCCAATCCGAGGAGCTCTCCAGCTTTTCGTATGAAGACAATGGGCTCCTTGCCAAGCGGGCTTGTGCGAAAGATCTTAATGAAACCGCTTTCCAGGTAAAATGCCGAATTCCCAGGATCCCCCACCATGAAAACATAGGCGTTCTTGGCCACAGTTCTTCTCCTGGCCAAGGAGATGAACTCCTCTTTTTCCTTGAAAAGGCCCTCGAAGAAATCCCCTTCGCTTAAGTGCCAATGAATTTCCATGATAGCGGCCCAACTAGGTGCCCGGAAGGCTTTATGACCTATCTTAGCACATTCATGGGAATCCGGCCAAAGCCCGGAGAAAAGCTGGGAAAGGACAGCAAGTACCTGGATGAACAAGTGGCTTTGCAGGCTCCTCCGGGGAGATCTCAAAAGAGGAACTGCGGCCTTCCTGCTCAGAAGTTGTACTGCATGAAAAAAACGAACCTCCTGCCTAGCTCCCTGGTCTCCATCGAAAGCACGTCCGCCACAAGATTGAATTTCTCGTACAGCAGGTTCTCTACTCGGCCGCCTATCTTGAGCCACTTGTTGAAAAGCTCTTTCTCCACAGCCAGATCCAGCACCCGGAAGTCGGCCGGGTCTTTCGCCTTGAATCCACGCAGGAATTGCTTCATGTACGCCGCCTGGAGCCTGGCCTTCCATCCAGTGGGGTGTAGGAAATGGAGCCCCACCCTGAACTCGTGGTCCTCGCGCCAACGCTCGGGCCTTAGGTTTCCGAACAGAAAGAGCTCATGCTCCTTGTTTCGGAAATATGTGTGCCCGGGGGTGAGTCCCAAGGAGTCTCAGATGAGGATATTGGCGTCAATGCTCCCGCTGTACAAATCTCGGTCATGGGAGATGAATTCTCCGGCGGTGGGGTCATCATGCTGTTCTGTCCGCTTTCTCTTGAACCCCTCCGCCTTGATGAAAATTCGGGCCGAGACCTGCCACTCACAGGCCAGGGACAGGTCCTCCTGCAGGGCACTGTTCAGGGCGTTCTGACCCACGGTGAACCCGGCGATGTCTGTTGGGCGAAGCTCCTGTGGGGCCAGAAAAGGGTTCATGAGATACCTGGCGTACCCCAAGCGGAAAGAATTGTCTCCCCATCGGCCTTGACCTCAATGCCCAGCTCCGTGCCCCTCACTCCTATAAATGAGCTCGGGGTCTCAACAGTAAAGCCGCCGCCTGCCCGAAACCAGACCCGTCCCCCCCTGAGCCTGTAAAGTAGCAGCCACCATGGCCACGGCCAAGAAAGCGGTCACCAGCATACAACCTGGGTCCCCATGCCTTTCCTCCTTGGTAGCAAAGAAACCCTCCTCAAAGAACTTCCCCGATGGGCCACTTCCTCTGGCAGGCACAGGGGGCCTTCGGCCCCAATCGAAATTCTGTCTGGGCACTTTGTGGTCCACAGGATGGCGCACTAAAGGCAAAAGGGCCTGCTCTAAAGGCACAATGGGCCGCCTTTCAGGGCGAGAACATAGCCCAGCAGCAAGCAGTCTTACCTGAGCAGAAATCAGAGAGGGCCGAAGCTGATCTTCTCAGGATCAGCCTTCTGGGTCAACCAAATTCATGAGGTCAACCTTTTCAAATGGGTATTTGAAACCATCTCCTGGATGTTAAAGACCTGGCACAACAGCGGGTTAGCCTTTTGCCCAGGATGCTCTAGAGCCTCAACATGCTTTGGCCGCCCCGAACCTTCCCACCGCGGGGCATAAATCCAGGCTTTGGCAGATGGGCCTTGAGGACCTGAGCGTGCTTCGGGAAGCACTTACTAGTGAAAAGATGCTCTATTTTGGCCCGTGCTATTCACTAGTGGTGAATAAAAGGGGCTAGACCAATTCACTTAGACCTAATGAAGTAGCTCCTTGCCCGAGGACTGGTTTCTATTCTATTTTGTTTTTCCTTTCAAGCACTCCTTGTGCAAAAAGATGCCAACATGGACCTAGAGTCAGCTTCTTTTTGCCTCGGCTTCGAGCTTGGCTGTTTTAGGTTCTTCTAGGGCTTTGAAAACTGGGAGTATTTTGGCAAAGACAAAAAGGGCCACGAAGGCCAGGCAAAATATTCCTGCTGCTGCCAGGATCCCTTCTTTTTCGAAGAGCTGAGGCGAGTAAGTTTCCCTGAAGCCTCGGAAACTTTTGCTCAGAAGCTGACCTCCGATGACCACATTCCACCTCATGGCAAACACCTGAATGAGAAGCAGAAGGGCAGAGACGAAAGAAAGGGTGTTCCTGACCCTGTCATGGAGGTAACGGTTCATGGTGACGGCTATCATCAAAAGGATGAAAGGAATGAGAGAGCCCAGAATCAATTGCACCGAAATAAAGGAAAAGGCCAGCTTGGTGGTGAGAAGGGGATGTATGGCCTCCCAGGCTTCGCTTTGCTCGTAAGCAAGGGTGATGATCTCCAAGAGTTCCAGGCTAACGGTCACGATCATGAAAAGCCACAGCCAGCGGTTCAAGGAGGCTATGGTCTCAGATTCTATCTTCTGGCCGCTCACCTTCATGGCTACCTGATACAGAATGATGAGCATGGCCACTCCAGAGGTCATTCCAGAGGCCAGGAAGATTATGGGCATCAAAGGGGTGGACCACCATGGGTTGGCCTTGAGGGCGCCGAAGAGAAAACCCACATAACCGTGGAGCATGCAGGCCGCGGGAATTCCTATGGCTGTGAGCACCCTGATGGCGGAGTGATCTTTCTCCAAGGCCTGGGCAGAGATGTCGTATGTCCAGAGGGCCATGGCTGCGTAAATCTTGCGCTTGAGGCCTCTGTTTCTTCTGGCCAGCAGGATGATGTCCTTTCTCCAGACGAACCAAACCTCCAGCAGCAAGATGAGAAGATAGGTGTTGTAAAGAATCCCGAAGCCTGCCATGGCAGAGGAAAAATTGGGGGTGAATATTATGTTCAAGGCCCGCTCGGGGTGGCCCAGATGATTCAGAAGCGGAAGAGTGGCCACCACCATGAAGGCAAAGGATGTGGCCATGGAGAATCTGCTTATGGGGCGCAGTTCCTCTCTGCCGAAGAGGTGATAGAGAGCAGAGATCACAAATGCCCCGGCCACGATACCCGTAAGGTACGGGTAAAGTACTATCATCAGACTCCAAGTGATATGTATGTCGTTGGGAAAGGCAAATCCCACGACCTCAGGAACGCGGATCTCGGGGATCATCTGACCTCCTTGTCCAATCCCTTGTAATAACAGTTGGGCCTTGTGAGCAGCTCAGGCTGAAGCACCAGCACGGGCTGTGTGGCTATTGTCTTTCTTACGGGATCCTGAAGATTTTTCATGTTCCCAAAGGCCCTTGCCCCCACAGGGCATGCCATGACGCATGCTGGCTTCAGGCCCCGGGTTATCCTGTGGTAGCACCAGGTGCACTTGTCAGCAACGTGGCTCACAGGGTGAAGGTAACGGCTTCCATAGGGACATGCCTGTACGCAGTATCCACATCCGATACAGCGCTTGTCATCCACCAACACGACCCCATCTCTTGTGGTATAAGAGGCTCCCACAGGACAAACCTGAGTACAAGGCGTGTTCTTGCAGTGATTGCACAACTTGGGCACAAACAAGCCTTTGGTCACCTTAAAGTCTAAGATGTTAGCTGGAAAACCATTCATACCTCCATTGGGGGAGTCTACTTCCACCCGTCCTCCCTCCCCTATGCGGTATCTCTCCACCCAGGTCCTGAAAAAACCATCCGGCACTCGGTTCTCCTTCTGACAAGCCTGAACGCACATACCGCAACCTATGCATGTACTCACATCCACTAGGTAAACGTATGAGTAATCTTCCCAGTTGTATTCACTGAGCCCGGCTTGTGCAGCCAGGCCGGCTCTTCGGCCCAAGGTGATGGCCAAGGCAGTTGTTGCGACAGCCTCCATAAAGCCCCTTCTGGTGGTTTCCTTGCCCATGGCGCCTTCACCTCCCCATCTTGGGGTCATGGGAGTCGTGGCATCCCACACAGACCTCGGGCCCCGCGGCAGCCCCCATCTTGCCCAGATGCTCCTCTAGCTCTATCTGGGGGAATTTACCGGGTCTGCCATCCCATCTTTCGTGGCACCTGAGGCACAATACGGTGGAGCGGTGGATTGGCATTTCCCCGATCTTGCCTGAGTCCCGCACGTGAGAGCTCAAAGGAGCATGGCAGATCTCGCACTCCACCGTTGCATGAGAACCGGCTTTGAGCTGAGCATTGCGCTGGGAATGGCAGGCCTCGCAGGAGGCTGTTCCCTCATACACCACTGGTTTGGCCATCTGCTCAGCCACGTTGTCCGCACGGTAATGCCCATACCTGCCGAAGGAACTGGGGGTGAAAAGAGTACGGACAATATGAAAGACCACCAGCACCAAGAAGACCAGCAGGATCATCCTAGCCAGATGTTTGCCGTGTTCCATCAATCAGGTCCCCTGTGTTGTCCCATTCCCCCATGGGAGGGGATCGGGCCCGAAGAGTTCTTTGAAAAAACCCCTTTTTCTTTTGGCCTCTGAAGGATCTTGCGGGAGCTGCTCCTTAGAAAAAAGCCATGACAGGAAGGACTGTCTGGGCAAACTGGCAGGCATAGGGTCCTTCTCCAGCATCTCCAGCTTAAAGAGCCAGCTTAGAAGACCCTGTCCATCATCAGGCTTCTTAAATGGGCCGGGAAGATCCTCGGGCAGTTCTTCCTTAGAAAAGAGAAACCTCATTGCCCGACCTACAATGCTTAAGGCCTTCATTGCCTTGCGGCCTCCTGCTGGGTCCTCTCTACGCTCTACAACCTAATTTTTTATGAATGAGCTATGAAATAACATGCTATTGTTTTTGTCAAGTAAAAAGAGAAATGCACGAGCCATGGATTAAGGGCTCTTGGGCTGAACGCTAGATTTTTGACACCATTTGAACCAAGAATCCCTTTGAAAAATCATTCTGTCATGGAGCGTGAACTTTCTTACTGGAGGTGATGATGTGCTCAGGATTTGAGCTTAGCCTCCAGGGCAAAAAATGGCTCAGGCTGTGGGACGCACGGTGGAAATTATCAGGATGCTCAACCCCATGACCACGCATAGGGCGAGCCAAATGGGCTGGTATAGGCCCCAGGTGTCGAATACCCATCCTGCCAGAGGAGGTCCCAGCATGCCTCCCAAAGAGGCGGTCCCCATGGTTACCCCCAGGAGCTTGCCAAAAGAACCAACCCCGAAGTGCTCCCTCAACATGGCTCCTCTTAAGATCATGGTGCCTCCGAAGCCAGGTGGGAAAAAAGCCAGGAAAAGCAAAAGAGTCCATTGCTCCTGGGCCTGAGAGAAGGCTGCCAGCCCTACCAGCATGAATCCGTAGGCGGCCATCATTACAGCCCTTTTTTGGTAAATGTCGGCCAGCCACCCGAAACCAAACCTCCCTATTATGCTCGACAGGGGCAGGGCTGCTGCCACCAGTCCGGCCTGGCTCCTTTCCACCCCGATACTGGCCAAATAAGGCATCACATGTGTTACAACGGCCGTGAGCACCATCATTCGCAAGGCCTCGGCCAGGTTGAGGGCCCAAAAGGATCTGTCCCAAAAGGAGGATCGAAAACCCTTTTCCTGCTGAGCGGCAAAACGCTCTGACCGGGGGTGGACTTGGCCTGCGGAAACCCTTGGCTCCATATCTGCCTCTGGGTTTGGATTCTCCCTGATGAGGAATCCCATGGGAATACCCATGAGCCACATCAGAAGGCCCAAACATATGAGAGTCGTCCTCCAGCCATGCAGGTCAATGGACCAGACCAAAAGTGGGATCAGGAGGCCTCCTGCACCATAACCACAGGCCATGATTCCCAGGGCCTTGCCTATTCTCTTTCTAAACCAGCGGGCTACTGCCGTCATGAGCACCACGCTGGTGCAGCCTCCTGCCCCAAAGGCCAAAAGCAGAAAGGCGCCGTAGAACATGAAAAGAGATCGAGTGAGTCCTAAAAGAAGGAAACCCATTCCCACTATGAGGGAACCAGCCAGCACCAGCTTTCTGGAGCCGTACTTATCCACCAGATACCCTGCCAGGGGGGCAAAGATTCCCATTTCCAAACCCCTCAAGGCCACAACCAGGGAAACCTGCGTGTAACTCCAGCCAAACTCGGCCACAATGGGTTCCAAGAAGGCCGTGAAGCCAAAGAAAAGCGCTCCACTGACATAGAGGGCTATGAGAAAGCCGGCCAGGACCACCCACCAGCCATAGTAAATCATTCCGAGGCTCCTTCTGAAGAAACATAGGGCCACGAGGCCAAACCCAGGGCCCCATGGCCCAGCAGTTTCTTTCAAGGATTATGCCCCTGAGCACTGAGCTGGTCAATGTGGCCTTACCCAGGCAACAACTCAAGGGCCAGAGCCTTACGCGCCACGGCTTTTGATCCAAGAGATTTTGATTGGGGTGGAGTTACTCCCGGCACATCCCATAGGCTGGGCCAAGGCAGCTCTTTTTAGAGTCTCTCAGGCAGGCAGGCTTACAAGGAAGCTCGTCCATTTGCCCTTTTTGGACTTAGCCTCTATTTGCCCACCATGTTTAGTTATTATTTCCTTGGAGATGAACAGCCCCAGACCTGTACCTCTTCTCTCGGAGCTCTTCTCCATCTGAAATCTCACAAACTTCTGGAACAGTCGCTCCATTTGCTCTGGGGAAAGCCCCTGGCCTTGATTCCATACCTCCAGATGCACCTGATCGCCCTGTTTTCTTGCCTCAATGCGGACAAGCCCTCCTTTTCGGCCGTACTGGATGGCGTTGTGCACGAGATTGCGTACCACCACACGAAGCAGGGAAGCGTCTCCCTTCAATGCAAGGGGAGCTTCAATGCTTTGCTGTATCACCATTGCCTTCTCGGAGGCAGCTGAGCAAAGCTCTTCCAAAACAGGCCTTATGACCTCCTCTGCCAGATCAATGGGCCTTACCTCCAGGGAAAGCTCCGATTTTTCGATTCGGGCCAAATCAAGGTAGTTGCGGGTCATGGAAATGGCAGATTGAATGCTGCGGGAGATGCCTTGCACCAGGGTTGACTGGGGTTGGCTCAAGGGACCCGCTAGGCCCTTCTCCAGGGTCCTGCTCGAGGTGTATATGACCCCCAGGGTGTTCTTGAGCTCGTGGGAAATGAACCCCAACATGTCCATGTAGTTGGTGTTAAGTCTTTGAAGAGACTCATTGATGCTTTCCAGTTGCATATTGGTCTGCCTGAGCCGCTCCTCCCGATCCTTTAGGCTTGCAGCCATTTGGTTGAAAGCCCTGGTGAGGGCTCTCACCTCGTCTTGGGTGGCTGGCTCCGGGACATGCATGTCATACTCACCTTCGGCTATGCGGCTTGCGGCCTGGGCCAGGCTGGAGATGGACCCCGAGAGTTTCCTTGCAAACAAGACTCCTATGGCCAGAACCACGGAAGCGGCAGCAACAGACAGAAGTGCGTAGAGTTTCCACAGAGCTCCCCTGATGTCGTCATATTTTCGGGCCAGTAGCCCTACATACAGGATTCCTATGGTCTTGCCTTCCAGGTCGTGGATGGGATCGTATGCACTGATATACCAGTCGTCCACCACAAACGCTCTGTCGTACCAGCTCACATTGTTTTCCAGGACCTTGTCGTACACATTGGCACTCACCCTGGTGCCAATGGCCCTGTTACCATTGGGTAGGGTCACATTGGTAGCCACTCTCACGTCCCATTGGAAAATGGTTACGGTCCCCAGGGGCTTGCCATTGTAAAGTTTTTCCTCGAAGACTGCAGATCGAATCCTGTCCACCAGGGCATAGTTGCGGTTCACTAGCACCCCCGCATATAGAGCCCCAACAATGTTGCCCTTTTCGTCCTTCACAGGGGCTGCAGCAATGAGCGTCATGCCAGAGGTCTCAAAGCTCTTGGCCCTAGGTTTTGCCTTGGGTGTTGGTTCGAAAGCCATGAAGGCCCTTTCCTCCAGGTCGGCCCCCTCGGCTCTGAGCCGCCCTGCACTCAGGATGGAGAATCCGCTGGGGGTGCCTCCTTTGAGAGCCGAGCTCACAAAAGGATCCAGGGAAAGATCATCCCCTGCATGGTAAGGCTCCACGGTTCTCAGAATTACCCGGCCAAGCTCGTCAGTAAGAGACAGGAAATCAAATCCGCATTGTCTGCGGGCCGCCTCCAGAGAGGCTCTGTAAGCAGAGGAGTCCCCGGCACCATAGGCCACAGCCACCCTCTTGCCGGTTCCCAGGACACTCACCAAGATCCTGAGCTCCTCCAGCTTTCCGTGGATGACGCCCCAGGCTGACAGGAGATTGAGCCGAACGCTTCTTTGGGCCTCTTCCACTGCTGTCCGGTTTATGAGATAGGCCCCCAGCAGGCAGCCCAGCACGGCAAAGATGACCACCAAAAGCACAAAGTTGAGGTAGATCCGCCTACGTAGAGTTGCGCCCATGAAGATGCCTTCTGAGCCCATTGCAAAACCACCATTGGGGGGAGTTTGCAACCCTCGTGCCACTTTGTTTGTTAAGCTGGATTAGTCTTGATTGGCCAATAAAGGAGGCTGACTTTACTAATTCTGAGGAGGAACCTATATGGTCTGATCAGACTGATTCCCTATTGGGCCCTTCCGCGGTCTAAGCCTGAAAATCGCTAGTGGTACCGGGGGCTTGGGGCGCAGCCTCAAACTCCTGGATACTGGGGAATGATCTGGGTTAAGAAAACAGTAAAGGCCTGGTTGCTCTACATAGCTTGTTTTTCAATGCTCAGAGCTTTGGGGCTTGGGGCAGGCAACTCATCCGAGCCTTGGCATGGGCCGGGGTCAGTACGGGCCTTTTACAACTTGTAAAGAAAACCTGCTCTTTCTGAGTTTAGTCAGAGTGGATTTGCGCCTCTTGAATCCACCCGCTGACTTCCTTGTTCTCTGGAAGAGATGGGTCCAGGGGCTCCAGCCTCCAAGAGAATCTGTTTGCTTTCCCGCCCTCTTTTTGCGCCTCCAAGAGTTCCTGTTCCACTTTGCTCCTCTGCTCCATGAGCTGTTTCAAAGAGCGATCCACTACGGGGCTGCGGGAATCTAGCTTGGCCTTTTCATGGGCTTTGATGCGGCCTTCCAGTCTGACAAGCTCCTGTTGCAGCCTGGAGGTTCTTGCCTCATCCCGAATGGGTCCTGAGGGATCCTGCAATTGAAGTGTGAGCCTGCCCAAGTACATGCCTTTCTGGTAGGACTGAAAAATCCATGTGGATCCCTCTCGGTGAGGCGAGGACAAAAACCTCCCATCATGACCTCCCAGTATCAGTTGGATACCTGGGATTTCTGTGGCCAGCCTCTGGTCCCGGGCCATACCCATATCTGAGAGAACCACAACCAAGTCGACCTTGCCCTTGAGCCCCTCCACCGTTTTCCTGGCCGCATTCCATGGATCTAGGACAGAGACATTTTCTCCCACTGCCTGGCGAACCTGCGGGTCCAGTTCCGGTCCCATGAGGCCCACCATGCCTATCTTCAGGGAGCCCGTATGAATCACCCGCTGTGCTGGGAACAGTAGTTTTCCTGTGGAGGCCTCGGCCAGGTTGGCCGAGATCAGGGGAAAGCCTTCACCTTCCAGCCTCTTGAGGAATTCCACTCCCAAAATAAGATCCAGGTCCCCGACATTTACCGCTGCCACGCCCATCTTCTTGTATGCCCTGGCCAGTACCTGGGCCTTGGCCTGGGTTTTTTTGAGCTCAGCATCCACTTTTTTCTGGAAGAAAAGATCCCCGGAGTCCACCACCAGACAGTTGGAGCCTCTGGAACAGATCTTCTCCACGAGCTCTACCCGCCGGGCAAGACCGCCCAGCACTCTGTTGCCTCAGGTGGGGCACCCAAATAGATGCCCTGTCACATTGTTGGTGTGTAGAATCGTAACCTCCTCTTTTTTTTGGGCCCAGGAAACAGGGGCCCTCCAAAGGGCCCAAAACCCCATGGCCACCCCTGCCAAAACCAGAAGAGGCAACATAGATCTCCCAAATCCCTCAGGCCCAAGGAAGTTTTTCATGGATATTCGGGTCTCCTGATTTTTTATGATCATACATCATATGCCATGTACCATGAAGACAGGCCTACCTACTTGTGGGCTTGCAGGCCTGAATCCTCACACTGACTACCGCCTCGGCTGCCTTGGCCAGCTCCTGCCCAAAGCTCACCTTGAGGGAATCGGCCAGCTCAGCCACCGTTGGATCTTGGCTCAGGTAATCAATGGAAAAACCTGTTTTCTCCACCACCCGCACATCCTGGAATCCAGCCTTCTCCATGGCCCTTAGATAATCTTCCTTCTGCATGGCTCCAGCCACACACCCCACATAAGCTGCCACAGAACTGCGAATGGACTCCGGTAGCTCTCCTTCCAAAACGATGTCAGAGACCATGAGCCGTCCACCAGGCCTCAACACCCGGAAAGCCTCTCTGAAAACCTGGGCCTTGTCTGTGGCCAGATTTATAACGCAGTTGGAGATTATCACGTCTACGGAGTTGTCCGGGGCTGGAAGATGTTCTATCTCTCCCAGACGGAATTCCACGTTCTGGAATCCTCCTTCCCTGGCGTTCTTCCGGGCTTTCTGGATCATCTCCGGGGTCATGTCCACGCCTATGACTTTCCCGTGAGGACCCACCTTCCTGGCTGCCAGAAAACAATCGAAACCCGCACCAGAGCCCAGATCCAAAACGGTCTGTCCCTCCTTGAGAGAGGCCAGGGCAACTGGATTCCCGCAGCCCAGACCCAGATTTGATCCCTCAGGCACCTGGGAGAGCTCCTCTTGGGAGTAACCCAAGAGCTGGCTCACAGCCTGCAAAGAACCCCCTTGGCAGCACGAGCTTTTGGTGCCACAACAGGAGGCTCCCTCCCTAGCCACCCTGGCATAGCGTTGCCTCACCCTTTCTTTTATCTCTATGTCATCCATTGGCATCTCCTTCTCCGCTTGTGTCTTTAAGCAATTCCTGCCCGGCCATGACATCCTGCACCACGGGATCCAGCATTTCTCTTACCTTGGCCGAGAGAACCTGAGTTCTCATCAGCACAATACAACAAACCTCCCCCTCCTTTTCCCAAAGCACCAAGGCCAACTTCTCCCCCGGGAAGATACCAGCCTTTTCCCTTACATCCTTGGGAAGCACCATCTGCCCCCGCTCATCTACGCTCACCAAAGATTCCACCCTGCAACAGGTCCCGATGGTAGGAAGCAGCTCAGGGAAACGCTTGCGTCTGGGCATGAACCACCTCTTGACTCATGTGCTGGCAAAAGGCCAGACCCCATGGAATTTAATTCAGTATAATCTGATCAATCAGAACCTACAAGAGTCCTGGAGTCCTCCGGCCCAACCAGCATTGGCACACACAAGCCTGCCCCTCCCAGAGAAGGCCCTGAGATTAATTGAAAGCCCTCTTAAGGGAGGCCCTTGCCCGCCTCTGAACGAGCGGCCCTTCTCAAAGCTTTCCTTATGAGCTCTACTGAGGGTACGTTTCCGAGGCGCCCGGCCTCGTCCCTGTAAGTCCTTCAAGAAACGGTGCCCTCCAACAGGTGCAGCCCTTCCAGGTCCTCTCCATTGAGAAACACCGTGGGAGAACCGGGAATGCCAAGGGCCCTGGCCTCCTGTTCCCCTACCACCAGGAAACTGATCTGTGCCTCCAAGCCTTCCTGGATCAAGGCTTCCCTTATGTTGGCCTCCAGAACATCCCGTGAGGCGCACCCTTGTGACAAAAAGGCCTCTATCTTCATCTCCACCCCCCATCTCTGTGCCTGCTTCAACCTTGAATAATACAGCTTCAGACCTCTCCCATGAACATGAAATGGGCCCCACCCGGACTGTTCCCAAGCCTTGTGAGATCAGGGCCCAAACCACCAGGCCTTGGCTGCTTTTGATCATTTGCCAATCCAAATCCGGGCCCAGCCAAAAGAAAAAAAGAGCTTGCTGGAACAAAGACTGTTCATGTGAGGATATCATCAACATGGCCGACCTATTTACCTCTAGTGAGCACCAGAGGGTAATTGACAAATGAGGTTGATTTGCTACTCTATGGATGTCGCTAGGGGTGGTCTACTGAGAGTCGCGCAAGATGCAGCGACAACCCTTAGAACCTGATCTGGGTAATACCAGCGTAGGGAAGCGACTGGGGCTCTAGAAAATACACCTGGAGCCTGTGTTCTCGGGGCCTTCTGGCAAGGGGCACTTTGGGGATGCCGCTTCCCTGTTTTGAGGAAGCGGTTTTCTTTTTTGGGCAGGCAGTCCGGAAAAGGAGTCCTCATGGGAAGGCTGGAAATTTTGCTCAACGAGCAGCCCTTGGAGGTGGATTGGGGCACCACATTGTTCATGTTGAGGGATCGGTTCAAACCTGGGGCCGACATTCTCATCTACAACGGCTTTCCCCAAAGCCAGGACCTCCCCCTGAGACAGGGAGACCGTGTTGTTCTCATACGCAAGGGAGAGATCCCATCCCTTCAGGAGTTGGAGGGTCTCATGGCTGCTCGCCACAGCCCGGGGGTGCATGAGAAGGTCAAGAAAGCCAAAGTGGGAGTAGCTGGCCTGGGTGGGCTGGGCTCCTCGGTGGCCATAGCCCTGGCCAGGGTGGGGGTTGGAACCCTGGTCCTGGCTGACTTCGATATAGTGGAGCCCAGCAACTTAAACCGGCAGCAGTATTTCGTGGAGCAGATCGGCATGTCCAAGGTGCAGGCCATGAAGGAGAACCTGGCCCGCATCAACCCTTATGTGTGCGTGGAAGCTCACGAGGTAATGCTGGAGAGGGAAAACATACCAGAGATCTTTGCCTCCACCCCCATCATTGTAGAGGCCTTCGACAAGGCCGAGATGAAGGAAATGCTCATAACAACAGTGTTGGAGCGCATGCCTGGCATCACGGTTGTGGCGGCCTCAGGGCTGGCGGGCTTCGGACCCAATAACACCATCAGAACAGAACGCATCTCGCCGTACCTTTACATAGTTGGAGACCAGGTCTCGGCAGCCCGGCCCGGTTGGGGCCTTATGGCACCCAGGGTGGGCATTGCCGCCCATCACCAGGCCAATCTGGTGCTCAGGTTGATCCTGGGGGAGGAGCAGAAGCAAACACAACAGGAGCAATAAGTGCTGGAGGAAAAATGGAAACAAGGAAGGTAGCTCGGGCAGTGATCCTGGTGGCCATGGCAGTGACTTTGTCTCCCCTGTTCATTCCCTTGGGATTCGTAAAGCTTTTCCCTGCCCAACACATGATAAACGTAATAGGCGGGGTCATGCTGGGTCCTTGGTACGCCTTGGGAATCGCCACTGCGGCTGCCATCATAAGAAATCTTCTGGGAGTGGGAACACCCCTGGCTTTTCCAGGGGGTATGATAGGGGCCTTCATGGCTGGATGGGCATATCTTCTTTTGCGCAGAACCTATGCGGCAGCATTGGGAGAAGTAATTGGCACAGGTCTTCTGGGAGCACTTGTGAGTATTTGGGTCGTGGCTCCCATGATAATGAAGAAAACCATGGCGGCTTGGGCCATGATGGGAGCCTTTGCTGCAAGCTCCCTGGCCGGGGCCGTGCTGGGGATTGTGGCCCTCCAATTGCTTCGCAAGGCTGGGATCTGGCAAGAATGATAGAGCTTCAAGGTGTTACTTACGCGTACCCTGGCACCGCAGGCCAGAGTGTTTTGGATGGCCTGGATCTCAAGGTGAGATCAGGGGAAATGCTGCTGCTGGCAGGAGCAAGCGGCTCGGGCAAGTCCACCCTGGCATTTCTTCTGGGGGGATTCATCCCCTCTTTCCTGGGAGGCAGACTCCAAGGCAAGGCTTTTCTGGACAACATGGAACTGGGTCTTACCTCCCCTTCGGAGTTGCTTCCCCACCTGGGTCTCATAATGCAAAACGTTGATGCTCAGCTTTTCAATCCTACGGTGGAAAGGGAATTGGCCTTTGCCCTGGAGAGCCTGGGCCTTCCGGAGGAGGAAATCCTTGACAGAATAGAGAAGACCACCCGGATGTTTTCTCTGGAGCCCCTGCTGCAACGAAGCCCGGCAGAGCTCTCGGGTGGAGAAAAGAGACTGGTGGCCATAGCGGCCTGTGCTTGTCTGCCCTGTCCCACCATGGTGCTGGATGAACCTCTGGCGCATCTGGATGAAGTTTGCTCTGAGAAAGTGAAAAAGGCCCTTGGTCATCTGCGATCCCAAGGCAGAACGGTCTTGATCGCAGAGCACAGGATTCAGACTCTTTTGGAAGAAGCAGAGCGATGCGTGATACTGGAAAGGGGAAGAGTTCTTTTTGACGGCTCTCCCTCCCAGGCCAGGGAAAAGCTGCTGCGGCTGGGGCTTGTACCCACTTATCCTGCCAAGCCGCCAAGGGACTTCTCAAGAGCCCAGGTGGTTTTGGAGGTAAAGGGGCTTCACAAGAGGCTTGGCCAAAGGTGGATACTCAAGGACATCTCCTTTAGGCTCCACCAAGGAGAGATATTGGCCATACTAGGGCCCAATGGTGCTGGAAAGACTACTCTCATAAGGCATCTAAATGGGCTTCTCAGCCCAGACAAGGGGCAAGTTCTTCTTATGGGGGAACCCATTGCAGGCAAAGATCCATCTGCCTTGGCCTCCCAGGTGGGCATGGTCTTCCAAAACCCCAATGACCAGTTTTTTTGCCCATCGGTGAAACAGGAAATCCTGGCAGGACCCATATCAGGAAGCTCCTGTTCTCCCCAAAGGCTGCAATCCATTTGTGAGGCTCTGGGGCTAGGGCACCTCCTGGAGCGATCTCCTTATAAGCTTAGCGAGGGAGAAAAAAGAAGGGTGGCCATTGCCACTGTCTTGGCCATGGGATCCAACATCCTGATATTGGATGAACCTACCTCGGGTCAGGACGGTAGGTCTCGAATGGAGCTGGCCAAGCTGCTCATCGGGCTGCAGGCCCAAGGAACCAGTATTGTCATGGTGACCCACGACCGAGCCTTTGCCCAAGCAGTGGCGGACCGATGTGTGGAGCTGGAAGAGGGACAGATGAGGCCTTGCACCCAAGTGTCACTGGGGTTGGCAAGCTGCGGGGTGTGAAGTGGGAGCTTTGAAATCTTTGGACCCCAGGACAAGGTTGATTCTGGGGCTTCTCACACTGAGCCTTGTGCTATTCAGCCATGAGCTCTGGCTGGTGTGTATGGAGCTGGCAATGTTGGGCCTGGGGATCTTCTTGTTTGGCATGGGCAGGCTTTGGCTGAAGTCCCTGAAGGTCTCCTTGCCCATGGTGCTGATGGTATTGTTTGTGGGAGTTGTTGCTTTTCCTTTCAGGGAGGCCTTGGAGACGGCTTTGCGATTCCAGGCTCTTCTGCTGGCTTCTTTGCTGCTTTTTGGATCCCTCAGCCCGGATGAACTGGAAGGTGGGCTTCGCAGGATGGGGGTACCTTACGGCTTTTGCTTCATACTGGTGAGCTCCATGCGTTATGTCTCTCTCATGGGCAGGCGGCTTAAGGCCATAACAGAGGCCCAGCGCTCCAGGGGCATGGATCTGAGACCCAGGCTTCGCAATCTGGGCAATCTGACAGCCTTGTTAGCCCCTTTGCTCATTCAGTCTTTTCAGCTGGCAGAAGATTTGGCCATGGCCATGGAAGCCAGAGGCTTTGCCAGGAAGAAGCGCACACTTCTGGGAAAGTGGAGGATCAGTGTTTGGGAGTATACATTGATGGGCCTTTGGGGTACAGCGGTGGCTCTGCTGGTATGGGTATCGGCAATGAATTGAGCAGAGTTATACTGCCAGATTCTGCTCTCGGGTCCTTGCCCCCTTTGGGCCTGAAGATGGATAAGAACATCTGGGGTTTGGGTAGGCCCCAGCTCAATGACCCTGGGTAACAAGCTGGGCAGGCGATGATCAGGCTTCCCAATTTCAGAGGCTTGGGGTCAATTCTGCGTGAGAGGAAGGTCAACGGAATTGCAAAACAAGATCAGACAAAAACTCCATCAACTGTGCCAGGAAGCACTTAATTTGGGCGCAGGGAGAGTGGCTATAGTGCCTACCTCTCGCCTGATCCTAAAAGAAGCGGCCAGAGCCAAGTGCTTCATCCCCCTTTGCAAGTTTTATGGCAGTAGTGCCATGTGCCCGCCCCATAACCCACTTAAACCTCGAATCATGAGAAGGATCCTCAGGGAATACTCATGGGGTGTGCTTTTCCAACTGGATGCTCGAGTAGAAGATTTCGTGGGGGAGGCCTGGCGTTCCAGGCACCTCGACACAGAACTGAGACACAAAGAGATGGTGGCCAGGCTGGAGGCTGCGGCCTTCTACATGGGTTTCCCCTTGGCCATGGGTTTTGCGGCTGGGGAGTGCTCCCTTTGCCTTCCCTCGAGTTCTTGTGCAGTTCTGCAAGGGAAGGCCTGCGCCCATCCCCTCAGAGCAAGGCCTGCTATGGAAGCGTGCGGCTTCGACGTCTTCGCCATAGCAAGATCTATGGGATGGCCTATGGTACCCATTGGGCACTCCTCGCAACCGGAGAAAGTGCCCTGTGCAAGTCTCATTGGGCTTGTTTTGGTGGTTTGAGGTCAGGGATCCCAAAAATGAATCTAGCAGTCGAGGATTTTCTGGGGAAGCGAACCCTCATAGTGGGGGATGTTAACTCTGGGAAGACTACCCTCAGCCAGGCCATCTTGGATGAGTTTTACCGAAGGGGAGTCGGCGGAAACATATTGATCCTGGATCTGGCGCCTGAGATTCCCGTCCACTTGGCAGCTTCCAAGGGATTGATGGGAGTAGGCGGCACCTTGAGGCCCGCCCAGGGGGAGAGATTCAGGTACTTGAGGCCGACTCTGGTGCCGCCGCGACTCATGGGCACCACTCAGAAAGAGGTTCTTGAAATGGCCAAGGCAAACCTTCTGGCCATAGAGGAGGTCATGGCCCAAACCTGGGCAGATGGAGAGACCATTTTCCTAAACGATGTGAGCATGTACCTACAGGCTGGCTCAGCCCAAAGGCTCTTTTCATGGCTCCAGGCCTTCCATACGGTGGTGGCCAACGGATACCTGGGCAGAAGCTTGGGAGAGGGGGAGCTTTCTTCGCGGGAAAGATTTCAGATGGAGACTCTGGCCGCACTTTTTGACCGGGTATTGAGACTGGGCTGATTGCGGAAAGCCCGGCCTGTGGGAAAAAGAGGACTCATGTGCCTAGCAACTCTATTGATGGGAAAGGAACTGATCCATGAAAAGGATTCTAAGCATCGCCGGCTCAGACTCAGGCGGTGGGGCCGGCATACAGGCAGATCTTAAGACCATAACGGTGTTGGGCGGCTATGGCATGAGCGTGCTGACGGCTCTTACTGCCCAGAACACCAGGGGGGTCTACGGGGTTCATCTGGTGCCTGCCAAGTTCGTAAAAGAGCAGATGGATGCTGTTCTGGGTGACATAGGGGCCGACGCAGCCAAGACCGGAATGCTGGCCACAGCCGAGATCGTGCGGGCTGTGGCAGAAGGGATAAAGGAGCACAAGGTGGAACTTTTGGTGGTGGATCCTGTTATGGTGGCCAAAAGTGGTGACTCTTTGCTATCAGAAGAGGCTGTTGAAGCCCTCTGTCGCGAGCTGCTACCCCTGGCTCATGTGGTCACCCCCAACCTGCCCGAAGCAGCCAGACTGGCCGGAATCCCGGTGAGGGATCCGGAGGACATGGAGAGGGCAGCCCGAATCATCCACTCCATGGGACCCCGCCATGTGGTTGTAAAGGGAGGGCACCTGGAGGGTGAACCCATGGATCTGGTTTTTGACGGCGAGTCTGCTCATCTTCTCCCTGGGCCTAGGTTGGCCTCTCGAAACACCCACGGCACTGGGTGTACTTTTTCGGCTGCCCTGGCCACTTTCCTGGCCCAGGGACAAGAGCTCAGGCAGGCTGTGGCAAGCTCCAAGGAGTTTGTGGCCAGAGCCATTGCCACCGGAGTTCCCTTGGGCAAAGGATTTGGACCCACCAATCCTTACGGAGAAGTGCTCAGGTGGAGGGAAAGACAAAATGTGCTGGATGGACTAACAAAAGCGCTCCAAACACTGCAAGACGAACCTCTGGGGGAACTCATCCCCGAGGTCAGATCCAACCTGGGTTATGCTTTGCCAGGCGCCCAAAGCTTCCATGAGGTGGCGGCTGTGCCAGGCCGCATAAGCCAGGTGGGCAAAAGGATCCTCGTGTCCATGCAGCCAGCCTTCGGAGCATCCCGCCACATAGCCAAAGTGATACTGGCCGCCATGCGCCATGACCCGGCCATGCGCTCTGCCATGAACATTAGATACTCCAAAGAGGTGATAGAAGCCTGCCAAAGGGCCGGGCTAGTCCTGGCCCAGTTCCATCGCACAGAGGAGCCCAAGGAAATAAAAGAACAGGAAGGCTCCACACTAGAGTGGGGGACCGACAGAGCCATATCCATGCTGGGCATGATCCCGGATGCCATTTATGACCAGGGTGATCTGGGCAAAGAGCCCATGGTGCGCCTGCTTGGCAAGACCCCCAAGGAAGTGGTGCAAAAGCTCTTGGAGGTGGCCAAGAATCTCTGCTGAAAACTAGGCCCCCAAAACCCAATTTCAGTTGGTGCCTGGCACCAGATTCAATCTAAGTAATTGATTTTATTGTAGCCAGAAAGTAACTTTTTTCCCCTTACCCAGGCGAAGATGATAAATTGCATAAGACCCAACTTTTCCACTTCTTGGCGGGGTGTGTCTGGTAAAGGCTTTATTTTCCAGTCCCGGTCAACTCGAATTTTATCCTGTATTTAGACAGCCCCTGAAGCAAACAGGGATCGCTCCCACAAGGTGCACACCATCTGTTAAGCACAACAGGGGAAACGGCAAAGCTTGGGAGAGAAAAAAGTCAATAAAGTGCCCAAAAGCCAAACTCACCGCAGCCAGTTTTTACCCATTTCAGCTCAAAGCACTTTTGGGTAAAAAAAATCTGGCATCCCGGATCTGAGTGCCAAATCTGAAGACCAAGATGTGTTTGTGTATGAATCACCTTATGATCGCATATCATGATCTTGGCTGCTCAGCTCCACCCGTGGTGAAGAATGAGGGATGAGTGAGCCTTCGGGCAAGTTTGGGGTTATGAGGTGGCTGTCAACAGGATACATTCTCGAGCCCCGTCAGGACCGAATCGCTTGCCAGGAGTGGGCATGCCCATGGAGTATCTGGTGCACAAGGCCACACCCTATTGCCTTGGCGCCCTGTTGCTTTTTGGGAATTGACGCAATCTGGCAGTGCATGAGCCACACACTCCAGGCGGCCAGGATACCCATGCCGCACAAGATTACTAGATTTCAATTAGTTACATGGCCTGTAACTACGAAAGTCAAACACAGCCCCTATGATTACATTTGCTTAGAATAGCAGGTTCCAAGTCTGGGGAAAATCTACACCGAGCCTCCAGGTTCCCTTGAACCGGCCCCAGTGGAAGCTATTCTACTATTGAATGCTAAAGTAAACCTGGGAACTCTGTTCCAGGGCATCAGGAGGAAGAGAGATGAACCCCATGAGATTACTGGACTGGCTTTCCTATGCGCTCATTTTTGCAGGGGCGCTCAACTGGGGGATCTGGGGGATCTTCGAGGTGGATCTTGTAGGGCAGATCTTCGGAGGTAGTACTGCCTTGCCCAGCAAGATCGTGTACATCCTTGTGGGACTCTCTGCTCTTTACGAGATAGTGGGCTGGAGTGCCATCAGGCACCGGATCTGCGAAAGGCCTGCCTGATGAAGGGATGAGGCGGGTGAAGATCCGTTTAATTTTTTCAACTGCCTCCAACAGGATCCCAGCCATTGCCACCCGGTGGGGTCGCTCTTGGGAGGTACGCCTTGGGCCGCCCCACAAATGGGAAAAATCCAAACCCTTGAGGGAGGGGATAAACCCCTCCCCATTCATGCATCAGGCAGTATTGTTTCCCACCATAGGTTACTTTAAGGCTACACCCCAAACCCCCTGGGCAACCGCCTGAGCTTTTAAGAGCCTATTTCAGGGATTCTATGATGGTTCTGCAGAACTCCGGCAGATCATCGGGACAGCGAGAGGTTATGAGGTTCCCATCCCTTACCACCGGTCTGTCCATGTATTGGGCGCCTGCATTTGTCACATCATCCTTGATGGCATAGAAACAGGTGGCCTTCTTCCCTCTCAACACACCCGCAGAAACCAGGACCCATCCCGCATGGCAGATGGCTGCCACTATTTTGCCTGCAGAGTGCATTTCTCTTACGAACCGAAGCAAACTTTGGTTCCTGCGCATGTAATCCGGAGCAAATCCACCAGGAATGATCACCCCATCGAAAGACTCCACCTCAACTTCTTCCACAGATACGAGCTCTTCCAGGCTCTCCTTTACACTTGGATGGGGAGCCGGCAATCCGCCAGAGCCCAGATATTCCCGGGGACCTGTCCCCACTATGGTCACCTGGGCTCCCGCCTCTTTCATCCGAAAGTACGGGTACCAAAACTCAAACTCATTGTATTTGTTCTCCAAAAGAATCGCCACACGCTTTCCTGTAAGTTCCATGTAATGAACCTCCTTTACCCACCTTCATGCCTTTGTCTCCACTGGGGCCCTGTACACACTCTATCACTATGGTCATGGCCGGCGAAAGCCTTTTGCAATGAAATGCACCCTTCGAGTTTGATCCCCCAAGCTAGCTTGTTGCAAGATGCTCCAGTTCACATGCAACACCTTCCTGGAACCTCACTCACCCCACTGTCCCATGAGCCACATCAATTCTCCTCCGGATGTGGGGTCAGACACAGTTCCAAGACTCTTTCCACCCGAACAGTCAAAGCGCTTCTTGTCTGAGGCACAAGCCTCGCACCCTCATCCTCAGACATGTATCCGTCCAACATCTCCTCCACCTGGCCCATCTCAACGGTTCCTATCAGTTGAAAACCCCTTCGCCCCCATTCATCCATGAGAGACAAAGCAACACGGGGATTCTCTGACAAGTTATCTAGGCTCTGGAGGCAAAGCCAGTCCTTTATGCTAACGGTCTCCTTGTCCACCAGGGCCATACCTCTAGCAGCAGCCAGATGGGGCACTCCTTCCAGACTGGAAGTTGCCACCAAGATGACAATGTCGCCCCTGATCATTTCTTCCACTTCTTTTGGGATGTTCATGAGACCCCTCCTCCCGCACCTGCAAAAGGAACTCTCAATTACAATTTGCCGTGGGAAAGGGGCCCTGAAAAGACCCAAAGTTTCACTTTCACCGCCGCTTATGATTCCTTGCTTCAGCCCGCGCTTTTCAAAACTCGCGGATAATAAGAGGGCCGGATTCACCATATTTTATATTCCGATGCATCCTGATTCTCCCTGTGGGGTGCTTCTCCGCTCCAAAGCTTAAAAAAGGTCAAAGCATCAAAGGGTTGGACCCTAGCCTCAGACATCACCAATCCTGGGAAATGATCCAAGCTAGAGGTCAATCTTCTCCTGGCTCGCCTGGAGCATTCTCTCCAGGTATTCCTTGAGAGCCACTGCGTTATTGAGCTTGGTCTCTGTTGAGCCATAGAGAAGGGTAACTGGTCCCCTGCGAAGGTATTCCAAAAGTTTTTCCAGCTCCAGTGGATTCGCTTCCAACTCCAGGAAGTACTTGGATTTAAACTCCTCCCATTTGGCAGGATCATGACCGTACCAGCGCCTAAGCTCATGGGATGGTGCCAGTTGCCTGGCCCAAAAAACAATATCTGCTTTCTCCTTGGATATCCCCCTGGGCCACAGCCTGTCCACTAGTATACGCTGACCGTCATGGGGGGAAGCTGGATCGTAGATCCTCTTGACCTTGACTTGCATTGCCCTGTTCTCCTTTCCTACCGGGCTTTTCCCCCTGCTTAAGATCTGGTCAGGAAATCTCTCTCAAGAACCCCCGTTTGCTTCCGGAATCCCTGCCTCATTAAGCTTTCTTCTTCTGGAGAGCCTTATCCTTGTTAACTGCACGGCCCAGACCAGCACAAGAATGCCTGCCCCTAGGATATCGGTCTCGGATCCGGGTTTTATGAGTAGCACTCCTGCCAAAATCAAGGCCCCCCTTTCCACCAGGTGAAGTTTCCCCACCAGGTAGCCCATCATTCCAGAGCCCAGGGCAACACAACCCACCATGGCAGTAATAGCGGCCTGGGCTATGACAGCCACCTCCCCCTTCCAGATCAGAGCCGGGTGAAAAACAAAGATAAAGGGCACCACGTATGCCACAAGGGCAAGCCTCATGGCCTCAAATCCCGTGCGAAAAGGAGGAGAACCCGCTATTCCTGCCCCGGCAAAGGCCGCCAGTGCCACAGGAGGGGTTATGGTGCTCAGGCACGCGTAGTAAAACACAAACATGTGGGCAGCCAGGGGGTCCACACCCAGTTTTGTCAGCACAGGGCCTCCCAGGATCACCGTGAGTATGTATGCGGCCGAGGTGGTCAGTCCCATTCCCAGAACCAGGGAGGTCAGCATGACGAAAACAAGGGCCAGCAGTAGATGGCCCCCTGCAGCCTGGATCACAAGGCTTGAGAACTTCAGACCCAGTCCTGTTTGGGTTACAACCCCAATGACGATTCCAGCCGTGGCGCAAGCTGTGAGCACTTCCAGAGAGCCTTTGGCCCCCCTCTCGAAGGTCTGAAGGATCTTTGCGGGGCTCATGCGGCTGGCCTTTTTCAAGCTGCTGACCAAAAGCACAGCCACTATGGACCAGAAACCGGCTTTCATGGGGGAATAACCCAGTATCAGTAGTATCACCAGCAATGGAGCTGGAAGAAGCAGATAGCCGCCCTCCCGCAGCACAGGCACCAACCTTGGCAATTCTGCCCTAGGCAACCCCCTCAACCCCTGTCTCAAGGCCTCCATGTGCACCATGTACAGAAGCGCAAAGAAGTAAAGCAAGGCTGGGATGGCAGCCGCCATGCACACCCTTAAGTAGGAAACTCCCAGCATATCTGCCATTATAAAGGCCCCTGCACCCATCACAGGCGGCATGATCTGCCCCCCTGTGGAGGCCACCGACTCCACTGCCCCGGCAAACACAGGCCTGTAACCTATGCGTTTCATCAGTGGGATGGTGAAGGAGCCTGTGGAGACCACATTGGCCACTGCAGAGCCCGAGATGGTTCCAAAGCAGGCCGAGGAAAGAACAGCCACTTTGGCAGGACCTCCCCTTAGGTGTCCGGCCAGTGAATTGGCAAACTTGATGAAGAAATCCCCTGTGCCTGAGCTGACCAGAAAGGCCCCGAACAGAATGAAAAGAAATATAAAATTTGCGCTGGCCCCCAGGGGTACAGAGAAAAGGCCCTCTGTAGTCAAAAACTGATACTCCACGAGCTCATCCACAAAGACCCCCCTGTGGCCCCAATCCCCTGGGATGTGATTTCCAAACAAGGCATAGGCCAGGCTCAAGGCCCCTATGATGCTAAGGGCCGGGCCCAATACCCTTCGGGTGGCCTCGAGCGTAACCAAGATGACTATGGAGCCAAATACCAAATCAGCTGTGTTGGGAGCGCCTCCTCTCATGGCGATATTTCTGTACTGGCTGACGATGTACAGGAGGCCTGAGGCCCCAGCTCCCATGATGAGCATGTCCAGTAGCCTCACCAGGCCTTTGGCCGGCCCCTTTTTCATGCCGGGATACAATAGAAAGACCAGAAGCACTCCAAAAAAAAGGTGAATGCCCCTTTGAATCACAGCTGGCCTCAGACCGAACTGGGCTGTGTAAAGGTGAAAAGCGCACATGGCCACTGCGGTCACTGTCACAACCAAGCCCACAAAGTTAGCTCCCCCTTGCTTTCCACCGCTATTGGTCATTCCTGAATCTCTCCTTCCTGTCAGGGGTTAGGCAAAGAGCATAAGGCTTCTTCGGCCCCCAACAGGACCAAGGCCCCGGCCGGAACCTCCTTGTTCAGAAAGTGCCTCTTGCCGCCCAGCAAGATGCGGTGATCCGCATGCTCTTTGCCACCCATGATAAACTCCACCCTCTCCAGCATTGTCCGCACTGCACCAGTTTGCAGCCATCCATCGGGCCTGGTATGGATCTCCGAGGCCAAGAAACCTTGCCCGTTGAGCACAGATCTGGTGACCAGGCCTTCAAATGAAATTCTGCCGGGCCCCAGGATCTTGTAACGCTCCCTCACGGGCAGGCGCTCATAAGAGTGAACAAACTCCACAACAAACTCCTGTTGCGGCCAGACAGGGGCACACCAAAGAGCCTCCCCCTTGCCATCCTGCCTGAGCACCAAAGCCAGAGGTTCCTGAGCCCAGGCCCCAGGGTTTGCACTCAGCCACAGAACCACAGACAGGGCCCATAACCCCAAGAAAGCCAATGCCCAGCCGAGCCCTGCGGCCCTGCTCACTTGATTACTCCTTTTTCCTTTAAGAACTTCTCAGCCCCGGGATGAAGAGGGATGGCTATGCTCTTGGCTGCGTTTTGGAGCTTTATGTCCTTGAAGGCTACGTGTATCTGGTCCAGCTCTTCTTTGTGTTCGAAGACGGCCTTGAGGATATCGTAGGCCAGCTTTTCCTCCATGTCCTTGTTGCAGATGAAGATCCCGTAGTAGTTCACGGTGTTGAAGTCTTGAGACTGGTCTTTGTACGTTCCAGCCTTGATTGTGGTCTGGGAGTAAAAGGGATATTTCTCGCAGAAGGCCTTGGCTTTCTCGGGCTCCATGCTTATGAACACTATCTTTCTTTGGGTGGCCAGCTCCATGAGGGTGGGAGCGGGTGTGCCGAGCAGATACATGGCTGCGTCCACAGTGCCGTCCTTGAGCGCTTCGGTGGCCTCAGGGGCAGAGAGGAACTGGGGCTTGATGTGATCATAGGTGATGCCGTACATCTCCAGCACCATGCGGTTGAAGACCTCGGTGCCCGATCCGGCCGCCCCTACCGCCACTTTTTTGCCCTTGAGATCTGAGAAACTCTTTATTCCGGTTTTCTCCACAGTGTAGAAATAGGCCTCTATGGGGTATGTGGCAAAAAGGGCTCTTAAATTTTCGTATTTCTTGTCTGCCTTGAAATCCGCTTCCCCCTTGAAAGCAAAGTAGGCTGCATCCGGCATTACTATGGCCAGATCCACCCTTCCTCCCCCCACGTTCCTGATGTTCTCCACCGAGGCCCCCGAGGGCTTGGCCGAGGCGGAGGTATTGGCCACGTACTTGGTTATGAGGTTGGCTACTCCGCCTCCAAGGGGATACCATGTCCCCCCTGTGGAGGCTGTGGCTATGACCAACCTTTTCTCAGCTGCCCAGCCATCAGTGGTCCCCAAAAACAAAGCTGCCACCAAGATCACCGCGCAGAATCCTGCCATGAGCTTCCTTCCCATTTGTAGAACCTCCTTTCTTCTGCTCTTGGTTCGTGCCACAAACCCGGTTTTGCCCCAAGACCTTGCACCTCCAGACTCAGCCCAAGGCTATGGGTCTCACCGGAGAGGCCGTTGCTCCCTTGATCTTGAGAGGTGATACCACGAGCAAAAACTCATAGACCTTTTCCCTGGCCAGCTCCTCCAGGTTCAAGACCTCCATTATGAGAATCCCGTTTTTTACAAGAAGTATCACGTGAACCGGCAGATTGGAGGTAGGGGTCTTCTCCAGGGCCAGAGTGTCTGATCCCACACAGCTAATTTTCTTTTCCACAAGCCAGGAGGCCCCCTCTTCCACCAGCCCAGGACATCCTTTCTCATGTGACACATAATCAAGGGGGTCCGGGTAATTGCGGATCCACCCAGTGCGGATCAAGACCCCGTCGCCAGGTTCAATGGAGACTCCCTGGGCCTCGGCAGCACTTTGGAGGACTCTGGAGTCTATCCTGTAATCAGCATCCAGGCATTCCACCTTTTCCTTTCCAGCTATGTCCAGCAAAACCCCCCTGGTAACCATGGGAGGAATGGTCTCTATGCCCCCCTTCTTGAGGCCGTGATAGTCCTGCCAGGGCTGTATGTCCCCCACTCCATGGACCTCTTTGTCAAGACTTATATGGCCAGGTGCATCCATGTGAGTTCCTGTGTGCCCTCCTGTGGTGAAAAGGCAATTACAGGCCGAGACCCCCCCTTCATACATTATCTCTCCGTGGAGTTTCAAAAGAGTAAAAGCAAAGCCAGGATGGTTGGGATGATGTGGCATGCCTACGAAATATTCCATCCCCAGGTCGTACACCTTGCCTGTTCTGATCAAATCTTTTATGCGTCTGGAGTCCATCTTGAATCTCCTTCCCGCCCGAGCCCGGCTCTGGGCAACAGATCATCCGCACTACCCAGCCCCCAAGTTATTGTGTTTCTTGGTCAGTTTTCTGGAAATCACCAATCTTTGGATCTCAGAGGTGCCCTCGTAGATCCTAAGCGGTCTTATCTCCCTGTAAAGCTGCTCCACTCTTGAACCTTTGAGCACCCCCATCCCACCATGGACCTGCAAGGCCCTGTCTATGCACCGGAACGCAGCCTCTGTAGCAAAGAGCTTGGCCATGGAGGAAAACAAAGAGGCGTCTTGACTGCCTGTTTCTTTTTTGATTGCTGCAAGATATACGAGAGCCCTGGCAGCCTCGGTCTCGGTGGCAGCATCGGCGATCTGAAAAGAAACCCCCTGAAACTCGGATATGGATCTTCCGAACTGTACACGGCTTTTGGCCCAGGCCATGGCCTCTTGCAAGGCTGCCTGTGCCATTCCCACTGCTGCAGCCCCCACCGACATCCTCATGAGCTCGAGGGTTTGCATGGCCAAGGCAAAGCCCTGGCCCAGTGATCCCAAAAGGCTTGTGCTGGGGACTCTGAGATCCTTGAACCTGAATTCCACCAGGTCATGGCTTGCCATGGGCTCAAGCCTTCGAAGCACATCGAAGCCCTTCATCCCCTTCTCCACCACAAATCCAGACAGCGCCTTGGGATTCGCCTCGGTGGGGCTGCGGGCAAAAACCACTGCCATGTCAGCAGAGTATCCGTTGGATATAAACCTTTTGAGACCATTGAGCAGAAAACCTCCATCCGACTCTTGCGCCCATGTCTCCAAAGAGCCCACATCCGAGCCGGCCCCTGGTTCTGTCAAGGCAAAGGTGGTGAGTCTCTCCCCCCTGGCCAAGGCAGGCAAATAGGATTTCTTCTGCTCTTCAGAACCTGCCAGTATTATGGGCTGGCTTCCAAGCCCTTGCATGGCGTAGGTGGTGTCAGCAGGCCCATAGACATATGCCAGGGCTTCCCTGGCCAGGCAGATCTTAACAGCACTCACCCCGCTGCCCCCATACTGTTCAGGAAAAAGGGGGGCATAGAGTCCTGAGGCGGCCAGGGATCTGCGAAGGGCCTCTGGAACCACGTTCACCTCCCCCAGGGTCTGAGCCAGGGGCGCCAGCTCCTGCCTGGCATAGGTTTGACATCTATCCCAAAAGGCTCTTTGTTCCTCTGTCAGAAGCGAGTGCATGCTGCTTACCTCTGTGGTGTCATGAAAGGCTCTTCTTCAGGATTTTCCCGGTGGAGCTCTTGGGCATCTCCTCCAGGATCTGCACCCACTTGGGCACCTTGTACGGGGCCAGGCGAGCCTCACAGAAGGCCCTTATTTCTTCAGGTTTCAAGGAAAAGCCGACCTTGGGCACAACAAAGGCCTTGGGCACCTGGCCCAAGTGCGGGTGGGGGACTCCGATCACCGCCGCCTCACTTACTGCCGGATGCTGGTAAAGAACCTCTTCTATCTCCCTGGGATAAATGTTGTAGCCCCCGCAGATCATGAGTTCATCTTTTCTTCCCACGATGAAGTAGTATTCTTGCTCATCTTTGCGGGCCAGGTCTTTTGTGTAGACCCATCCATTCCTGACAGCATGGGCCGTGGCCTCAGGAAGCCTCCAGTAACCGGGGGTGGCATTGGGCCCCTTGAAGACTATCTCCCCCACCTCTCCAGGTCCAACCTCATTCCCATCCTCTCCCAGCAGCCTCACAGAGACTCCAGCCACCTGCACCCCTATGGAGCCAACCTTGCGAATGCCGTAAAGGGGATTTGCCGTTACAAGGCCCGTGGATTCGGTAAGCCCATATACCTCCAGGATAGGAACCTGAAACATATCCTGGAAACGCGCCAGATGCTCTGCCGAGAGGGATGCCCCCCCTGAAAGGCCCATGCGAAGAGAGGGCAGTTTCATGGGGTTTTGCTTCATCTCTTCCGTTAGGTATATGAACATGGTAGGCACGCCTGGGAACCAAGTAATCCTTGCTTTTGACATGGCCTCCAGCACCGAAGCGCTTTGAAACCTCTCCATTATGATGGCCCGGCCCCCGCTGTTGAGCGCTCCCAGCACAGGGCTGGCATTGGCAAAGATATGCACCAGGGGAAGGCTAACCAGGGCTGCATCATCCTCCCTAAGGCCGTAATGCTGGGCTGTGTTGGCCCCACCGAAGACGAGGTTTCTGTGATTCAAGATGACCCCCTTAGGCCTGCCGGTGGTGCCTGAGGTGTAAAATATAAAGGCCGGTGCCTCGGATTGTGCGGGGTGCATGAAATCTGTTTTGAGCTTCCCGCAGGCCCTCTCCAGAGTCTGGAAAAGGAGCTCTCCGGGCTCCTTGATGAGAACCCTGCGCACATGACAAAGGCCTCCCGGGATCTGTTCCAAGAGGGGTTTGAAGCTTTGGGTTGTGAGCAGCATCTCAGCTTTGGAATCCTCCAGGATGTAAGAGACTTCCCCTGGGCTGTAGAGGGTGTTTATGGGGACCGCCACCCCGCCTGCCTGGATGATGGAAGCATAGGCCAGGACAAAATCCGTGTGGTTGGGATGCAGGATGGCCACCCTGTCTCCCGGGCATACCCCTAATTTGGAAAAAGCCCCGGCCATCCTGCTGGTATGCTCGGCGAATTCGCCGTAAGTGTAACGGATCTCCTGGTTCCAGTCCTCCAAGAACACTCTTGAGCTGTAAAAAGAGGCCTTGGCCTGCATGTGTTCTGGAAAGCTCGGCCAGCTCATGTATTTTCTCCTGGCTGTCCATTCTTGGGAGTTTCCCACTGGAGAGCCCAGCCAGCTCCGCTTCCGCCGTCCACAAAGATGGTCTGCCCTGTGATAAAGGATGATGCCTGGGTAACCAGCAGCAGGACGGCCCCGTCCAGATCCGAGAGTGTGGCAAGTCTTCTCATGGGAGACCTTCTCCTGAGCATCTCATAACGTTTGGGATCGCTGAGCCACTGCTTGGTGAGGGGAGTCTCTATATATGTGGGTGCTATACCATTCACCCTTATGTTATAAGGGGCCCATTCCAGAGCCAGGATTCGGGTGAGGTGATTCAAGCCTGCCTTGCTTATGCTGTAAGGGGCAAGCCAAGGCACCGGCATACCGCCTGCAGCCGATGAGACATTTAGGATCCTACCGCCTCCTCTGGGAATCATCTCCTTGGCCGCTGCCTGGGAGCAGAAAAACGCTCCCTTCAAGTTGGTTTCCAGAATCCTGTCCCACTCCTCTTCTGAGAATTCCAATGCAGGTTTTCTCACATTGGTGCCCGCATTGTTCACAAGCACGTCCAACCTGCCTTTCCACTCCATCACCCTCCCTATCATGGAAGAGACGGTCTCCACCCTGGAGACATCCACAAAGACCCCTATGGCCTCCCCGCCTGCATTTTTTATCTCCTGGGCCGCATCCTGAGATTCCTTTAGATTCCGGCTGGCCAAGGCCACTGAAGCTCCGTGTCTAGCAAGCAGGCATCCAAGGTGTTTCCCTATGCCCTTGGAACCCCCTGTCACCAGGGCTACCTCTCCCCTGAGATCAAAAAGCTCTTCCTTCACTGGCGCCTCCTTTTTTTCTGCCCGGAGAGCCTCCTGAATCCTACTGACCTGGGAAATCAGCGGCCCCAAGCCTGGGGTCCAGAACCACCTTGAGGGGCATCTCCCCCGGCTCCTGCCCTGCCACCAACCTCAAGGCCCGCTCGGCCTCTTCAAGGGGAAACCTGTGGCTCACAAGCCGATGCAGGGGATACTTCCCCTGGCGGGCCATTTTCACTGCCGGTCCCACAGCTTGAAAATCGTGGGAAAAAACACCCAAAAGCCTAAGTTCCTTGAATACTACCTGGTCCAGAGCAAGGGAGACTTCCTTCTTGTAGATCCCAGGCAGGACCACCGTGGCTTTCTTACCGGCCAAGGCAATGGCCAGGCATGCCCCTCCAGGACTGCCCGAGACATCCATCACCACTTTAGCCATCTTCCCATCTGTGACCTCGGCCACCTCTTGCACAGGATCCTGCCTCTCCAGGTTGACCGTCAGATGCGCCCCCAACTCCCTGGCCATGGCCAGCCTTGGGGCATCCCTTTCCAGCCCGACCACTACCACGGGTTCTGCCCCTGCCTCCCTGGCAACTACAACCCCAGCCAAGCCCTGCTGGCCCGGACCTATGATCACCACAGAATCTCCTATGGAGACTCCTCCTTTGTGCCTGAGCCACCTGATGGCATTTCCAAGCACAGCACATATGAGCACACCCACCTCCGGAGATACTTCTTCCCCCAGCTTGTGCACCATGGCCCTGGGATGGATGTACACATAATCGCTGTAACCCCCGAAAAGGTGGGGAGGCTCCTTGCATGAGATCATGGAGCCATATGTAAAATTCGCATCACAGAGGGTGTAGCTGCCCGAAAGACACATCTCGCAGGAGCCACAGCCAAAGGCGTACTCCAGCACAACCCTGTCTCCCAGTTCCAAACCCCTTCGCTTTCTGGCAATCTCACCCATCTCCACCACTCTTCCTACTATCTCATGGCCCAATATTATGGGATAAGGCCTGGGCCCTCTTGTGGACCTGCCCGAGAATATTGCGGGATCAGAGCCGCAGACCCCTACCAGTTCCACCTCCAGTAGCCCTTCATCCTCTCCTATTACAGGGATCGGGAAGCTTTTCATCTCTAAGCTCCCCGGGCCTTTTAGAACCACTGCCCTGGATTGCTTTCTCATGGGCCAACCCCCCGGGATTCAAGCTTTGCCCTGTTCCATGGAGATCTCTCTAAGCCTTGTCTTAAGAGTCTTCCCAGAGGGATTCCTGGGGATCTCTTCCAGAAAAGTAACCCTTCTGGGCTTCTTGTAACCGGCCAATCTCTTCTTGCAGTATTCCACCACCGCCTCCTGGTTCAGGCTGTAACCTTCTCTGAGCACCAAGAAGGCGTGCACCACTTCCCCCCAAAGGGGATCTGGAGAACCCACCACCGCAGCATCGGCTATGGCCGGGTGTTCCAGGAGCACTTCCTCTATCTCTCTGGGGAAAATATTCTCCCCTCCGCTTATGATGAGATCTTTTTTCCGATCAACTATGTAGATGTAGCCCTCCTCGTCCATGCGGGCCAGATCGCCGGTGTGAAGCCAGCCACCTCTCATGACTTCCCTGGTGGCATCTGGTTTGCGATGATACCCCAGCATCACGTTGGGGCCCCTGCATACCAGCTCCCCCACTTCCCCGGGAGCCACCTCCCGGTCCTGCTCATCTAGGATCCTGACATCCACAAAGGGCAGGGCCCTGCCCACAGAACCAGGTTTCCTTCTGGATTCCTGATCTCTGAGGATGCTGATGGTGGGAGCTGCTTCCGTGCAGCCGTACACATCATAGATGCCCTGGATTCCAGGGAAGAAGGCCTCCAGTTTCCTGCGCGTCTCTTGAGGAAGGATGGAGGCTCCTGAGGTGCATTTGGTGATGGAGCTTCGATCGTACCTGTTGGCATTGGGATGCTCCATGAGCATGTGAAACATGGTGGGAGCCCCGGAGATGGTGGTGGCCTGTTCCTCCTCGATAACCCTCAGGACCATCTCAGGCTCAAAGCTTCTTATTAGGATGGCGGTTCCGCCTAGGGCCATCTGGATTGTAAGGTGGTTGTTTAGGGCAGCAGTATGATACATGGGGCCTATGATCAAGGCCTTTTCCCCTTCCCGGTCTTCCCTGCCGTACATGGTGTTGATGAGGTTCCAGAAAACTGCTCTGTGTGGGATAAGCGCCCCCTTGGGAGCACCCGTGGTGCCTGAGGTGTACATCAGCTGGCAGGGGTCTTCTTCCCGCGTTTCCAAGGGGGTCTGGAGCTTGCTTGCATGGGAAAAAAGCCTTTCAAAATCCTCTCCTGGGCCTGCTGCCTCCTGCTCCACTCTAACAAGCACATCCGGGCCTGGCAGGCCCTCCAGAGCCTCTGCCACCCTCTTGGCGTAAGATGAATGGAAAAAAAGAGCCCTGGCCCCCGAGTCTTCCAACACAAAGCGTATTTCCTGGGCCAAGAAGCGAAAGTTCACCGGGGTGGCCACGGCCCCTAAGGCCAGGGTGGCAAAATAAGCCTCCACAAACTCATGGCAGTTGGGAAGCATTATGGCTACTTGATCCCCGGGCCTTATTCCCCTTTGGAGCATTCCAGCGGCCAGGCTTTTGACCCGCTCCAGAAGCGCACCGTAGTCCCATCTTTTTCCCTCATCTACCAGGGCAATGCGGCGGGGATACTTGGAACAAGTGAACCATAGGAGACTGGCCAGGTTCACGTCTGCCTCTCCGGTGATTCTTGAGATCTTCTTAGGGCAAGTTCATGGCTTCCATAAGAACTCAACGCCGGCCAAGCTATCAACTTGGCCATGCTTTTGTCAACCCTACACCGTGGTGATTGGAAAGCCTTTCTTGACAGCGTCTCGGGAGACATGGTAGGTACCAATCATGCCTAAGTCCAAGATCCCTTTGACCGAGCTGGACCGCCGCATCATAAGAATCCTTCAGGATGACCTGCCTTTGGTAGAAGCCCCTTATGAGGAAATGGCCAGAGGCTTGGGCATATCCCAAGAGGAACTCTTGGAGCGCATACGAAAGATGAAGCAAACAGGGGTATTGCGCCGTTTCGGAGCCACGCTTCGTCATCAGAAGGTGGGCTACGTGGCCAATGCCATGAGCGCGTGGGTGGTGCCCCCGGAAAGGCTGGAGGAAGTGGGAAAACTTCTGGCCTCTTATGAACAGGTTACCCATTGTTATGAGAGGCCCCCGGGGCCGGATCTGCCTTACAACCTCTACGCCATGATCCACGGGAAAGATCCACAGGACTGTAAGAGAATAGCCCAGGAAGTGGCAAGCCTGACGGGCCTGAATGATTATGTGCTGCTTTTCAGCAACAAGGAGAACAAGAAATCCAGCATGCAATATTTCTGAGGCTTTGCCTTTGGATACCCAATGAAGCGGATCTTCTGTGATGCTTTCAGCAATATCCCTCAAGGATGCAATCTGGGAGGAAGGGCTTCTTTGAGGGACTAAAGCTGGCAGTCTTTTTTGCCAGGTGATCAGGACAGGGAGGTTTCCATGCAACGCTCCACAGCCAAATCCAGAAATCTCTATGCAAGAGCCCTGGAGCTGATGCCAGGGGGTGTGAACAGCCCTGTAAGGGCTTTTAAGGCCGTGGGAGGAGACCCCCTTTTCATAGAAAGGGCCCAAGGAGCTCACCTGTGGGATGCGGATGGAAACACCTACGTGGATTATGTGGGTTCCTGGGGGCCAATGATCCTGGGGCATTGCCACCCAGAGGTGCTGGAGGCTATTGAAAAAGCTCTGTCCAGGGGAAGCAGTTTTGGGGCTCCCACTGACCTAGAGATAGAGCTGGCAGAACTCATAGTGGAGAGGATCCCATCGGTGGAGATGGTGCGGATGGTGAGCTCTGGAACTGAGGCCACCATGTCAGCCATCAGGCTAGCGCGAGGGGTAACGGGTAGGGACCGGATAGTGAAATTTGAAGGATGCTACCACGGGCACGCAGATGGCCTCCTGGTCAAGGCCGGATCCGGGGCCATTACCTTCGGTGTGCCAGACAGCGCAGGGGTTCCAAGGGCCTATGCCGAGTTAACCTTGACCTTGCCTTTCAACGACGTGGAGGCCTTCAGAAAGGCCATGGGCGAGTGTGGGGAGGAGATAGCCTGCGTCATAGTAGAGCCAGTTGCAGGCAATGTCGGGGTCATCCCACCCAAAGAGGGGTTTCTGGAGGCATTAAGAGCGGAGACCAAGAAGGCCGGTGCGCTTCTCATATTCGATGAGGTCATAACCGGCTTCAGAGTATCTAGGGGCGGAGCCCAGGAGCTTTACGGGGTGATGCCGGATCTGACCTGTCTGGGAAAGATCGTTGGAGGTGGCCTTCCTGTGGGAGCATATGGGGGACCCAGAGATATCATGGAGCAGGTGGCGCCCCTTGGCCCTGTTTACCAGGCAGGCACCCTCTCGGGTAACCCCCTGGCCATGGCAGCAGGCATAGCGACCCTCAAGGTGCTTGGAAGACCTGGTACTTATGAGGAACTGGAGAAAAAAGGCAAGAACCTGGAGGAGGCCTTCAGGGATGCGGCCCGCCAGGCAGGAGTTCCCCTTAGACAACACAGGGTGGGCTCCATGCTGGGGGCGTTTTTCACCAAGGAAGAAGTATGGGATTACGCTTCGGCCAAAACTGCAGATACGGCCAAGTACGCTCGCTTCTTCAGGGAAATGCTCTCTCGCGGGGTGTATTTTGCCCCCTCGCAGTTCGAAGCTGCTTTCGTGTGCCTGGCCCACAGCAATGAGGACCTGGAAAAGACCCAAGATGCCCTAGAAGCGGCCATGAAGAGACTGTGAGTCAAGAAATTCCGTGGGAGTATTTTTCCCAAATCCACGGACTCAAACAAACGGAGTAACCAAGTACCTGGGATAATCAATATCTCCCTTGGACTGCCATCTCGTTTACCCTACCTAATTGGAACCTTTCTCCCGCTGGCAGGCCCATATCCAGAAAACAACTCCCATTGCTTGTGATCTGACCTGACTATTGTCAGAAGCGATGGTGCAGAGCCTTTCCACCAAATCCCCCCTCTGTATCCATCGCCCAACAAGGCGCCATGGCGGACCCAACCTGGGCCCCTTCAGGACTATCAACAGCTCTTGGGTTGTGGAAGCCCTGCCAAGCGGTGAATGCTCATGAGACCCTTGGGGAAAAGCTCATGTATCCGCTTTACGCTTTGGTTTATTTGTCTTGAATACTCAGGGGGCATGGGAGAGCGGCCTCTGCTCAGGAAGAACTCCCTGGCATAATGTATCAACTCCCTGTGCACCTGGGTGATGAAAAAGATCCCCTCCTCATGGGCGAACCTATCCACAAAGTCCCAAGACCAGCTCTCCAGCGAGACCAAGAACCCCAAGTCGTCCAATTCATAGGAGTCCTTATGCTTTTGTCCATCTGTCTTGGGAAAGAGCCCCTTGCTTTCCATGTTTTTCTCCTGACACCCATCATTGAAGATGATTAAACGATGCGGTGCAACTTCACCCTGTCCCATGATTAGCTGATCAATGCGCCAATCCCGCTTGATTTAACCTATCGGGTCTTTTCCCAATCCCAAAGGGTTTCCCAGATGGCCAAGATTCCAAGCTTCAGTAAAGGGGGCCATTTTCCCCAACGCCATAGAGAGCCCTGATCTTGGAGATCATTGTCTCTGGCAAATACCTGCCCCAAAGAAGTATGGGCAGGGAGTCGATCTGGGTCTTGGGACTCAGTCCCACGGAGAAAAGATACTCCACCAGGAATTCCACATTGGCCGGAATGTAGCCCTTGTAAACCCTGGTGTCCCTCTGGGCCAGGATTCGCTCCTCGTGGATGCAGGAACCCAACTCTGATTCCACCATATCAGGAAAGGTGGAAAACATCACCTCCAGGTAGAGTTCCGGTGAAGCATCTTCTAGCCAAGGTCCAATTCCCTTGGCAAGCTCTCCCTCGGGGATCCCCCTGTTGAGGTATCGCTTCCAGGCTTCCTTTTCCATAAAAGCCTTGCAGACCCCATCCTTGTCCCACCTGTGCTTGAGGATAAAACTCTTGGCTCGATATTCCCCCTTGTATTCCTCCTTTTCCACCACCTCCCAGTAAGGCCCCTCTTCCAGGACCTCTTCCATCCGGGCCAGTGTCTGCTGGTCTGCAACAATCTTTATGCCGCCTATGTCGTTTATGGTCAGGGCCGAGCGATCCATTTGAATCCTCCCATCCCTGAAACTTTCGGCTATCTCCTTCTCGGCCCGAATGAACTCCTGGGCCATCTCCTCCTCAGGAGTCAAAAGCAACTCCAGGGGAATACGGAGCACCCTTGCCCTTTCCTCGGCCAAGCGCCTGGCCTTCTCCTGTACCATCTGAAAGATCCAATTGGCTATGTAACGATTGGCTTTCTCAGCTATTCTCCTGGGCCTCTTGAGGCGATAAAGCCCCAGAAGCCTTCCGTTCTGATCCAAGGCCATCACCCCGTTTATGGGCACGTCCTTGTAATAAAATTCGGGCCGTTTCCTGTAGTCCTGGATCAGTTCCAAGACTCTGGGGGTCTGCTCCTGGAGGCTCTTGCAAAGGGTCTCTCTGAGTTCCCCTTTGAAGTGTATGCGCTTGAGTTCAAAAGACTCCTGGTGAAAGGCTGCCAGAAGTTTCCGGATGATAGCCTCCAGAGTCTCCCCTAGCACAAATCCGTCGCAAATCAGAGTTCGGGTGATCAACAGGCCGTCATCCGGCTCCAGCCTTGCACAAAGCCATCTTCTTGTAAGCTCAAAGAGCTCCTCTCTGTGCACAAAGCCGCTCAAATACATGGGGGTCTGCCCGCTCCTTTCAGCAACTCTGCCCTGATAGGCCCTTCTTGATGCCCCTACCGTAAACAATGGAAAGAAGCACCGGAACCAGGATCAAAGTGAGCAGGGTGGATATCCCAAGCCCGAATATCACCGCCACTGCCATGGGGCCCCACCATTGGGAGGATTCTCCGCCTATATCCCATCTCAAGGTGGTGAAATCAAAGCTGACCCCCGTAGCCATGGGCAGTAGCCCCAGTATGGTGGTAACGGCCGTAAGCAGCACGGGTCTTAAGCGAGCCAGCCCGGTCTGGATAAGGGCCTCTCGGCAACCAAGCCCTCTTTCCATGAGCTGGCGGTGGTAATCGATGAGAACTATGGCATTGTTCACCACCACTCCTGCCAGGCTTATTACCCCAATACCCGTCATTATGACTCCAAAGGGCATATTGCAAACCAGCAAACCTGTAAACACCCCTATGAGGGAAAGCAAAACCGTGCTCATTATCACCAGAGGGATCTTAAAGGAGTCGAACTGGACCACAAGGATCAGAAGTATCAGGAACACGGCCCCTACAAAGGCTTTGCTTAGAAAGTCCTTGGCATTGTCCTGTTCTTTCTGCTCGCCGGTGAAACGAAACCTGTATCCCCTTGGCCATTGCACTTGTTGAAGCCGGCTATTTATGTCCCGTATCACATCATTGGCCAGTCTTCCCGATACATTCCCTGATATTGTGACCACCCTTTTTTGATCCAGGCGCTGTATGGCCCCCAAACCTGTGCTCAGGGATATACTGGCTACACTGGTCAAGGGAATTGGTTCCCCCTTGGGCCCGGATATGGTTAGTCTCCTCAGGCTTTCCAAGGAATGACGGTCTTTCTCGGGAAGCCTGGCCAAGATATCATACTCCTCTTTCCCCTCCCTGAAGACCCCAACTTTGGCTCCCCGCACCGCAGCCTTTACCGTGTAGGCTATGGTATATGTGTCCAACCCCAAGAGTGCGGCTTTTTCTTTGTCCACCCGAATAGTAATCTCGGGTTTTCCCTTGACGAAGTTGTCCTTTAGATCCACCAGCCCCGGGATGTCCCTGATCTCTTTCCTGACCATGGCTGCCAACTCCCCCAGCACTTGGATCTCCTCTCCTGAGATCTCTATGTTCACTGGAGGACCCGTGGGAGGGCCGTGCTTTTCTTTTTCCACTTGGAGTTCCACGCCCTTTACGAGGGATGTCAGACGCGTTCTTATCTCATCCACCACTTGTGATGAAGGAATGCTGCGCTGGTGGATATCCACGAAGTCCAGGGCTACCCGGTTTATGTGGGTCCCTGTGCCTCCCTGGGAAAAAGGATCCCCGCCCACTGAGCCTATATTGCTCACCACATATTTTATGTCTGGGTATTCCATCACAATCTTTTCTACCTGGGACACCAGTGCATCTGAGGCATCCAGGTTCGTGCCCTCGGGGGCTTTCAGGTACACGAAGGCATGCTTGGGTTCCACCTCGGGGAAGAACTCAACCCCCTTGCCCAATAATCCGAAAAGAGCCCCAGAGCCCCCCAAGGCGGCCACTGCGCTGCCCAGCACCACCCATTTGTACCTCAAGGCCCAAACAAGGCTTTTCACATACATTCTCTTGATCCAAGGGAGCCTTCCTTCCTTGATTTGGCCCGACCCTTTGGACCTTGCCAGTTGATACCTGGCAGAAAGCACAGGGTTAATGACCAGTGCCACCAAAAGCGAGCCCGAGAGTGCCAGGATCACTGTCAGGGGAAGAAAGTACATGAACTTGCCCATTATCCCAGGCCAAAACATCATGGGAAAGAAAGCCCCCAGGGTTGTCAGCGTGGAGGTTATTACCGGCCATGCCACCTCATCCGTGGCATCCCTGGCTGCTTGAAGGCGGCCCTTGCCTTCCTCCATGTGGCGGTAGATGTTCTCCACTATAACGATTCCGTTGTCCACCAGCATGCCCAGTGCTAGGACCAGTGAGAACAGAACTACCATGTTGAGGGTAATACCCATGGCCCAAAGAAGAAGAAAAGTGATGAACATGGAGTAGGGAATGGCGAAGGATATGAAGATCGCCGAGCGAGCATTCACGAAAACAAAGATCACTGCCAGAACTAATATGAGACCTGAAATTATGTTGTTTTCCAGGTCTGCCACCATGAGCCTCACATCCTCGGACATGTCAGAAGTGAGGTCCAGCTTGAGGGAAGGCGGCAGCACAGAGCTCATCTCCTCGACCACCTTTTTCACTTCATCTGTGATCCTGATAATGTTCTCCCCGCTTCTTTTGAGCACCGCCACTGTCACGCTGGGCTGGCCGTTGAGACGACTCCTCGTGAGGGGATCCTGGTGACTATCCTGGATCGTGGCCACGTCTCTTAGGTATATGGGCTTTGAATTTTGCACAAAGGCCACCAGGGAAAATATCTCTGCGGGGTGCTTGAAATCCTCGGGCACCCGCACCAGGTATCTTCCTTGACCTATGTCCATGCTGCCTCCGGGCATGTTCACGTTGCCCTTCTGCACGGCTCCAATTAGGCTTGAGAAGGGCACGTTGTAAGCAGCCACCCTGTCCAGATCAAACTCCACATGTATCTCCCGTTGGAGCCCACCCGTGACTCTAGCCTCCAGAACCCCTGGAATGCTCTCTATCCTGTCCTTTAGCTCGTCTGCGAAGGTCTTGAGCCGCTTTAAGCTAAAAGGCCCTGAAAGCACCACCCTTATCACCGGGATATCTGAGAAATTTACCTCCTTGATCACCGGATCGTCGGGGAGATCCGCGGGCAGATCCGCCTTGGCTTGATCCACTTTGTCGCGCACCTTTTGAACAGCATCATCCAGATTTACCTTGGGCAAAAACTTCACGGCCACGGTGGAGATTCCTTCGGCGGAGGTGGAGCGGATCTCCTCCACGTCGGCTATTCCTTTTAGTTTTCTTTCTATGGGAATGGTGACAAGCTTCTCCATGTCCTCAGGGGCCACGCCCTCATATGTTGTTGTCACGAAAACATAAGGAATGGGAATGTCCGGGAAGGATTCCCTGGGAAGGACCTTGTAGGAGAAAAGGCCCCCTATCACCAGAAAAACCAAAAGCGCCAGCACAGCGGACTGACGCTTCAGAGCCCATCGATTAATCATCATTGCACCTGGACCTGCATGCCCTCTTCCACCTCGGCCTGCCCTGAAACAATCACCCTCTCGCCCGCACTCAGGCCGCTGGTGATCTGCACCCTGTCTCCCTCTATGATTCCTATGGAAACGGTTCTGGCAGAAGCCACCCCGTCTTTCTCCACGAAGAGCACCCTTTCACCCCCCTTGTTGACCAAGGCAAAAAGGGGAACAGCCAATGCGTCGTTCACCTCACGCCTGAGCAACCCCACGCGCGCTATCATACCTGGGCGGATCTCCTGGGCTGGATTGTCCACCACCACCTGAACCTGGAATGTCTTGGTGGCAGGGTCTGCCTTGTAAGACACAAAATCCACTATTCCCCAAAGCCTCTTGTCTGGCAGCGCGTCTATGCCCACCAGGGCCTGCTGGCCGGGCTTCAGGAATCTCACATCCATCTCCGGCACACTGAGCTGAATCTTAATCTTTTCCACATTCACCAGATCCAGGAAGGGAGCACCCCTGGCCACGTACTCACCAGCATCAACGTAAAGATGGTTCACTACCCCAGAGATGGGTGCTTTTAGGAATCCCCTTTCGTATTCCACCTGGGCCTGTCTCAGGTTGGTCTCGGCCAGAGCCAACTCGGTGGCTGCCCTGTCCAGCTCCTCTTTGGAGATGATGTTCCTTTGAAATAGGGACTCCCTTCTTCTGAAAAGCTCATCGGCCAGTTTGAAAGAGGCCTTGGCCCTGTCCAAAGCAGCCTTGCGGGCAGCCACATCTATTCGAGCCAGGAGTTCTCCTTTTCTTACCGCTTGGCCTTCCTTGGGCCCTATCCACTCCACAAGGCCGTCCATGTCCGAGGAGACCCTGACATCCTCCCAGGCCCTGGTCTCCCCGGGCAAAACCAGCACGTCCTTCATGCTGGTGGGCTGCACCTCCAAAACAGATACTCTCACAAGGGCAGGCTTGGAGGCCTGGGACTGACCCACCACATTGCTCTCGGATTTTTCGCAGGCCACCAGCACAAAGCTAAGAAATGCCCCTGTCAAGAAATTGCAAAGAAATTTCTTCATTATTTCATCCTCGCTGGAAGACCAGCCCCTCTAGGGCAAGCTTCACCAACCTATCCATGCGCCCCGGCTCCGCGTTTTGGGGGTAACATTGATCCAAATCAATGCAAAGGCTAAGCACAGCCAGCAGAAGCAAGGCCACATCCGTGGGATTCCTCACCTCAAGCTCGCCTCTTTCCATGCCTTGCTGGGCCAGAAGGGCCAAGGTCTCTGTCATGCGCCGCGGAAAAGATTCCAGATCAAAACTGGGCATGGCTCCATTGGAAGAGGAAAAGGCCAGTCGGTGCAAGAGCCTGAAAAGGTGAGGCCTTTGGGTTACCTCATGGTAGATCTCCCTGAAGAGGGTGATTACCCTCTCAAGCACAGTGCCCTCTGTGGAAAGGGCCCTTTGCAAGAGCTCCTCTTGCCTCTTGCTAGCCTCCTCCAGTATGGCCTTGAACAATCCCTCCTTGCTGCCGAAGTAGTAGTAAAGAACGGGCTTGGTGACACCCGCTCCTGCCACTATCTCAGCCACAGAACAGGCAGAATAGCCCTTGAGGGAAAACATCTCGGTGGCAACCTCAAGGATCTTCTCCCTCGTGCCCTTGCCCCGAGAAGACTTAAGCAACTTTGCCATTGTCGAGCCCCAAGAAAGTCCTGAGCTTTAATTTACCGATCGGTAAATTATGTGTCAAGGCCAGAATTCCTCCTTACCCGACCGGTGAAAGCCAATCATCTGGCCCGCATCATTGGAGATGCACTGGGAAGGGCTCCTCTGTGCTCATCAATGCTCAAGTAAAGCCTGATTTTCCCCATCAGCTCCTTAGCCCATGTGAGCCTGAAAAAGCGTGGACACACCGGGGGCTTGGGCCGTGGCCCCCGAGCTCACCGATCCTGGGGGGATGATCTGGGTTAGAATGGTGCAGATTGGGCCATGAAATCTCGGGCTGGCCTTTTAGAGCCCATCATCATGGGTCAGGAGCCCAAAAGCACTCATGGGACAGCATGCCTCTGGGGGAACCCTTTGGCTTCAGGCCCCATCTTGGGGAGCTGGTATCTTCTCCTCGCATGGCACCAGGGTTTGGCAAAGTCCGCAACCATATCCGTCAAAGCCGTAATTGGCCTGCACGTACTGTCTGGTTGCAGGTCTTAAATGAGCCACACATTTTCTCTTGTCATGACCTGCGGTGCTTAGAGCCCCCACCGGGCACCTTGGGATGCACTTGCCGCAGGTGCCGCGAGTGAAAAACAAGCAGTACTCATGGTGATCCGTGTATGGCCTCTGGGAAGGGGTCAAATCAATGCAGGCCACCACCGATCCCAGTCGCACGGCCTTGCCCAAAGGAGTGATCAAGCCGTCGCAAAGCCCAAAGGTGCCCAGGCCGGCCACAAACGCCGCATGCCTCTCGGACCAGGTTGAAGCAAAGACAAAACGGTCGGATTCCATTCTTCGAAACTCTGGGCAAAGCACAGGAGCCAGGGCCTTATGGCCTCTTTTTTCCAGCTCTGAGACCACGTGTCTTCTGATCTTGTCATTGAACTCTTCCCCGAAGATCCTGGCCCTTGCCCAGCGTTCTGATGGATAAACCCGCTGAGCCCTGTTGTCTTTGCGTGTGGCCTCGGTTTGGGGAAGCACCCAGGATATTACCCTTAAGTCGCGGGCCTCAACCTCCTCGCCAGGAAAATGCAGCCTGAACACCTCCAAGGGGGTCCAGTGAAAAGAGCCCACATATTCCTTCATGGACTCAAAGAGTGGATCTTCCCCCAGGGCAACCCCCACCAAAGGCGCATCAAAGGCCCTTTCTCTGAAAGAGCCCCCTAGGATGTTCTCCGGGGAAGAACTCACAAAATCCACAATCATGGACTCTACCCATGAAATGGGTTGCTGCCCAAGGTTTTTATCCATGGGATAACTTTCCTCCTGTGGCTTGGCTGGAAAAGGTCTCCAAATCCTTTCAGACTGCCACTGTTTTTTCAGGGTAATCGCAAAGCTCTCTAATGGAGCATCTGGGGCACCTGGGTTTCCTGGCCAGGCATGTTCTCCTTCCATGCCATATCAGAAGATTGCAGAGCTTGGCCCAATCCTCTTGAGGAGCCAGTTCCATGAGGTCGAATTCTATGCCCACTGGATCACCCTTGGCGCTGAGCCCTATCCTGCTGGCCAGCCTCTGGACATGGGTATCTACTACTATGCCAGGGATCCCGTAGGCCTCTGAGAGAACCAAGTTGGCGGTCTTTCTGCCCACACCAGGCAAGCTGACCAATTCCTCCAGGGTCCGAGGCACCTCCCCCCCGAACCTATCCATCAGGTGCTGGCCTATTCCCTTCAAGGTCTTGGCCTTCTGGCGGAAAAACCCCGTGGATCTTATCTCCTCCTCGAGCCTGCCCAGATCAGCATTGGCGTAATCCTGGGCCTTCTTGTAAGACTTGAAGAGTCTTGCCGTGACCTGGTTCACTCTCTCATCGGTACACTGGGCAGAGAGCACAGTGGCCACAAGCAATTGAAGGGGGTCTTTGAAGCTCAAGGCGGTTCTCGCATCCGGGTACTCTCGCTCCAGCCTTTCCAAGATGGCTTTCACGCGACTTTTCAATTCCTCTAAAGAGCCCGCTTTATGAGCCTTGAGTCTTGGTGGCCTTTGAGCCACTCCTGCCTCCTTTTCTTCTAAGGATGCCCGAAAACAATTTTGTCTTGGAATAAAGGATCTGGCCCACCAGCACAACTGCCAAAAGCCCCCCACCTGCAAAAAGCCAGGCCCTGGTCCGACCCACCCTCTGGCTGTAGCCCGCCTTGGAGAAACCTACCAGTAAAACGGCCTCAGCCCCACCTTCCATTCTCAGTGGAAAACCCTTCACATATATGTCCCCTTCTCTGGCCATACGCCCCTTGTCCGCAAACCTGGCCACCGTACGATCTCCCCTGGCCACCTCCAGAAAAATTATGTCCGGTTCCCTCCCCATGGCCATCAAATAACCTTCCAGCAGTTTCACCTTCTCAGCCGGGGAGTCTTCCACACCCACCACCTCCAAGATCCGAGCCATGTGCCCCCCCCTCAGGGTAGTGGCCTGTTCCAAAAGACCCTTCTCTCCGCTCAGGGTAAAAATACCATAAGCCCCCAGCGCCAGCAGGAGGATCACTGTGACCATCAGAGCAAAGCGGTTCTTCTTAGTCTTGGGGATCTCCATAGGGGCAGTAGGCCCAAGCACTTCGGCTGGAGCCCCGCTCATCCGATGTAGAATCCTCTGCAGGCTTGAACGAAACTCCTTGGCAGAGCCTATTCTTTCCGAAGGATCTTTGGCCAAGGCCCTCATCATGAGGGCCTCCAGCGAAGGGGGTATCTCTGGGTTTAGGGATCTGGGCAAGGCCGGATCTTGACTCAAGATTCTGGTTATGATCTCAGGAGAGGAGTTGCCTTCAAAAGGTAGTCTTCCGGTGAGCCACTGGTAAAGGATCACCCCCAGTGAAAAAAGATCCGCCCTTCCGTCCACATTGCTGAAATCCTTTAGCTGCTCCGGAGAGCAATAAGCTGGAGAGCCCATCAACACTCCAGCTTTGGTAAGCCCCACGTCAGCATCCTCTATCCTGGCTATGCCGAAATCCGCTATCTTGACCCTGCCATCTTCCATCACCATGATGTTGTCGGGTTTCACGTCCCGATGTATCACCCCCTGGGCATGGGCGTAATCCAGGGCATCGCAAATCTGGATGGCTATATGTATAACCTCCCTGATGGCAAAGGGCTCTTCCATCTTCTCCAGGAGACTCTTGCCCTTGAGATACTCCATCACTATGTAAGGCTGTCCCGCGCTGTGACCCACCTGGTGGATGGCTACTATGTTGGGGTGATTCAACCTGGCCGCAGCCTGGGCCTCCTTGTAAAAACGGGCCTGGATCTCACGCACTTTCTCAGGCGGGAGCCTGCGCGAGGGATCCACGCGCAGAACCTTGATGGCCACCTCACGGTTGAGCCTGTTATCATGGGCCCTGTACACGACCCCCATGCCCCCCTCCCCTATCTTCTCCAGGATCCTGTAATTGGGAGACTTATTCATGGGGCAAGGAGCCTTTCATTGAAAAAAAGAATCCCGAAGCCTTTTGGGCCCCAATGCTCTGTTTCCAAGAAGCGTAACCTCATCACCACAGGCCTTTGGGACCTCCAACCTACATGCGGGCCCTTGTATAACAAACCCCTCTGTAGGATGTCAACCAAGCCGAACCACCTGGCTTTCCTACAGGGGCAACTGTGTCCCGATGCCCATCTTCCTGGCCCTTTGTAATATGGCCAGCCCAGTCACCATGTCTTCTATGGCCAGGCCCAGGAAAACAGCCATGGTTTTTTCTGCCGGGTCCATCCTGCCCCTGCGGGACCCTGCTACCAGCTCGGCCAGTTCGGCGTGGGCCAAAGGCAACCTAGGGAAATACCCCAAAGATTTATAATAGGCTAACTGCTGCTGGTCATCCGTGACTATGAGATCCATCTCCTCCAGAGCTTCCCGGCTCCAGTAACAATCAAAATCCACTGCCGAGGCAAAGCTGCCCTTTTTGAGCCATCCTCCCAATATGGATGGCGTGGCCTCCTTCAGGATCAAGGCAGCCGTCACCATCACATCCGCTTCCCTGGCCACCTCCTCCGGGCTTCGCGCTCGGTGAAAACCCAAGCGGGGAAACCTGGGCTCCATCTCTTCCAAAAAATCTTCCACGGCCCTGGGGTTCACATCGTACAGCAGCACATCCTCCATGTGCGGAAGGACCTCCACAAAGGCCTCCAAGTGACTCCTACCCTGAACCCCACAACCGCATATGCCCATGAGCTTAGAGTCAGGCCTGGCCAGATAACGGGCGGCCAGGGCTGAAGCAGCCCCGGTCCTCTTGGCCGTTATCCAGGTGCAGTCCATGACTCCCAGGGGAAGCCCAGTGTCAGGGTCGTTCAGGATCAGGAGCCCGCTTATATAGGGAAGCCCTCGGGAGGGATTGGAAGGATACCCCGCCACCCACTTTATACCAGCTGCCTTGCGCGAAGGTACGCAGGCCGGCATGGCATGAAGAAAACACTCGGGCCTAGGGTGTATCCCGGGTTTGGGAGGGGCCTCGGTCAAACCCCTTGCCTTCTCCATAAAAGCCGACTCCAGGGCATCTATGATCTCCCGCATGGGAAGCGAAACCCGCTCCACATCCATTCGGGAAAGGTAAAGGAGTTGTTGGCTCACCCAAGCTCCTCCAACAAGGAATTTTCTTACACGTTAAGGGCCTTGGACTCCTGTGTCAACAGCCTGGCGGGCCTTGTCCTTGGGAGGCAAAACACATGCCCAGGATCCTTGACCTTGGCTTGGAGCACGCCAGCCCTAACCAGCCAAAAAGAAGGGATGAGCCGGTCTTTAAGGCATTGAGCAGTTCCTCATGTTAAAATTGTATAGGGGTTGGGCCTTACAGAGGATGTGGGGCACTATAGGATATCTTGGCATAAGGTCTTTAGTGTCCTGGCATACTTAAGTTCTCCAGTTGGGATGTGCTCGGGGTTTGAACCTGAAAATGGCTAAATATAGTTTGGGAGTTGGGGATTAGGCTCCTGGACATTAACGGGTAAACTGATTTGGAAATGATCGATAGCTTGCTTCATTCAATCCAGGAAGCCACGAAAACCCGCCCTGGGATAAGGTTAGGGGGCCTGAGAGGGGCCTGTGGGCCTTTTTTGGTGTCGCGCCTGGCAACCCGCATTTCCAAGCCCCTGGTGGTCATGGTGCAAAGCTCCTCCAGGGCGGATCTCTGGTACAGGGACCTGCGTTTTCTATGCAAGGCCAACACAAGGGTGGAGCTCTTCCCTTCCTGGGAGGTCCTGCCCTTTGATGAGAATTCACCCTATTTGCGGATCCAGTGCACCAGGCTTCAAATCCTAAGAAGATTACTCATGGGAGAGCCTCCCCAGGTGCTCGTGGTTCCCTTGGACGCCTGGATCTTGAGGACGCCTCCCAGAAGCTGGCTGGAGAGCCAGAGCCTTTTTCTCACTCCAGATCAGAACATGCCCATGGAAAAGCTGGCGGCCACCCTGGAGTCCTGGGGCTACCATAGAGTGGGCCTGGCGGAGGAGGTGGGAGATTACAGCATAAGGGGAGGCATATTGGACTGCTTTGCTCCCGAGGCAGAGGAACCGATCCGCATGGACTTCCTGGGCGACCAGATAGAATCCATTCGCGCCTTTTCCCCCGACACCCAACGTTCTACAAAGCGCTTAAAATGGGTGGAACTCTCTCCTGTGAAGGAGCTGCCTTGGTCCAAGGCAGATAGAGAGGCGGCCTTGAGGAGAATGGAGCCTCTCCTGCCCCAAAGGGCTCAGGCACGACTCACCCCAGTTCTGGAGGCCCTGTCAGAGGGCATTGTTTTCCCCGGGATGGAGTTCTTGTTGCCCTTTTTCCACAAGAGCCTTGATGCATTATGGGATTACCTGCCCCAAGAGGCCGTCTTAGTACTGGAAGAGCCTGAAGAACTAGAAGAGGAACTCGCCAGATCCTGGGAAAGGGTTCTCAGCAGAAGCACTCAAGGGGATCTTCCTCTGTGTGGGCTCGTGGAGCCTCAAACACTCTATGCACCACCTCAGGAAGCACGCATGGCATGGGAGTCCAGGCCGGTTGTTCTCCTGGAATCTCTGGTAAAAGAAACACAGCCTCAAGACAAAAGGCCCTTTGTACGGGTTAGCTGCTCTGGTCACGAGGGGCTCAGGGCAGAGTTGGCCGGCATGGCGGCAGGTTCAGAGCCTTTGGGTGCATTGGCCAAGACGTTCCAGAGATGGGTGAGGGAAGGTTTGCATGTTCACTGGATCATTCGTTCCCCAGGGCAGGCCCAGAGGTTGAGGGAGCACATGGCCTCCTCAGGCACCCCATGCCGGATGGATCTGTCCCAGGGAGAGTGGCCCTCTGGCCCTGCCAGGCTTTGGATTCGAGTGGGCGAGATCTCCAAAGGGTTTTCCTCGGCGGACTTGGGACTGGTGCTTCTGACTGAGGATGAGGTTTTTGGACCTACAAGGGTTTTGGCCGCCCATCGTAAAGCCCGCAAGCCTGTGTCCTTGACCCACTTGGAGGACCTCAGGGAAGGGGATCTGGTTGTGCATGCCGACCACGGCATAGGGATTTACAGGGGGCTCAAGACCCTGGAGGCCGGCTCTGTCAAGGGGGACTTTCTGCATCTGGAATACCTTGGGGGAGACGGGCTCTATGTGCCTGTGGAACGCTTCCAGAGCGTTCACAAGTACATCGGTAATGAAGGGATACTGCCTAGGCTGGATAGGTTGGGGGGGCAGGGCTGGGAAAGCCGCAAGAAGAAGGTTCAGAAGGCCGTGGAAAGAATGGCCAAAGAACTCCTGGAGCTTTATGCAGCTAGGGAGGTGACTCCAGGGCATGCCTTCTCACCCCCGGACTCCCTTTACGAGGAATTCTCTGGGGGCTTCTCTTACCAGGAGACGCCTGATCAGCTCAGGGCCATCCAAGAGGTCATGGCTGATATGAGCAGCTCCAGGCCCATGGACAGGATTGTCTGCGGGGACGTGGGCTTTGGAAAGACGGAGGTGGCCATGAGGGCCGCCTTCAGGGCTGTGATGGACGGCAAACAGGTGGCTTATCTTGTGCCCACCACTTTGCTGGCCGAACAGCAGTACCACGCCTTTCTGGAAAGATTCAGGGGCTACCCTGTGATCATAGAGGTTCTGAGCAGGTTCAGGACTCCTGCCCAGCAGCGTTCGGTGGTGGAACGCAGCGCCCAAGGAAAGGTGGACATCCTCATAGGAACCCATAGGCTCTTGCAGAAAGATGTTAGGTTCAAAGACCTTGGCCTTCTCATCCTGGACGAGGAGCACCGCTTCGGCGTGGCCCACAAGGAGAAGCTCAAGAAGCTCAGAAAAGATGTGGACGTGCTCACCCTCACTGCCACTCCCATTCCCCGCACCCTGCATATGGCCCTGGTGGGTATCAGGGACCTAAGCATAATAGAAACACCTCCTCCGGAGCGTCTCTCCATTCGCACCGTGGTGGCCCCCTTTGATGAAAAGGTGATCAGGGAATCCGTGGAACGGGAGCTGGCCAGGGGAGGACAGGTTTTCTTCGTGCACAATAGGGTCCAGGGCATGGATCACATCGTCAACACCCTGAAACAGTGGCTTCCCCAGGTGAATCTCGGGGTGGCCCACGGCCAAATGCCAGAGAGGGAATTGGCCCGGGTCATGGAGAAGTTTCACGCCCGGCAGATCCAGATGCTGGTTTGCACAACTATCATAGAGGCTGGCCTGGACATCCCCACTGCCAACACCATCCTCATCAATGATGCTCACAAGCTGGGGCTGGCCGAAATGCACCAGATTCGAGGAAGAGTAGGCCGTTCAGGACATCAAGCCTACGCCTATCTGCTGCTTCCCAAGCAAGGTTCAATGGCTATGACCCAGGAGGCCCTTCAGAGGCTCCAGAGCCTTCAGGAATACAGCGAGCTGGGAGCCGGTTTCCGTATCGCCACTAGAGACCTGGAGATAAGAGGGGCGGGCACCCTGCTGGGACCTTCCCAATCAGGGCACATAGAGGCCGTGGGCTTTGAGCTTTACACCCAGCTCATGCAAAGGGCTGTGGCTTCCTTGAAAGGCGAGCCAGTTCACGCCCAGGTGGAGCCGGAGGTGCAGCTTCCCCTGGCAGCCAGGATACCGGATTCCTATGTGCCTGACCCCCACCAGAGGCTGGCCCTTTATAGAAAGCTCACAAGATGTGAAGGGGATGATGAGCTTAAGGCCCTGGGAGAGGAGCTGGAAGACCGCTACGGCCCCCTGCCTCAGGAAGCCGTCAACTTACTTCAATTAAAAGGGCTCAGAAATCTGCTTGTTGTGCTTGGGATCAAAAAACTGGGGCTTTATGACGGAAAGATGCGGGTGTCTTTCCATCCTTCCACTCCAGTGTCTCCTCAGAGGATAGTGGAGCTTGTTCAAAGCAGAAGGGGAGATGGAATGATTCTTCTGGGAGAAGACACGGTGGAGGTGCCTTTGGACGATCATTTTGTGGAACAGCCTTTGGCCTTGGCTGCGCGGGAAAGATTGAAACAACTCTTTCTGGATGCTAGCATGGCAGCTTGACCATCGCTGTTGGCTTCATTGCGTGAAGAGGTGATCGACAAATGGGTATCATTTTCAGGATGTTAATTGTCTTGCCTTTGGTTGGTCTCTTGGCAGGCTGCGGGTCCAAAGCCAAGGAGGCCAAAGAAACTCAGGAAAAACTGGCCCGATGGGAAAAGGAGCATCAAAACCAGATCACCAGGCAGGAAAAAGCTCCCACCAGTTCAACCCAGGCCGGGCAGCGTGCCGAAGGCATAGTGGCCAGGGTCAACAACGAGGTGATCTTTTACTCGGATCTGGAGTTCATGGGTAGGGAAATTTTTGAGAGGATTCGGCAGCAGACCCCACCCGAGCGGGTTGGAAGAGAACTCCAGGAGGCCAGAAGGGCTCTTCTGGAACGAATAATCGACAGAACTCTCCTGGAGCAGGAAGCTGAACGTCTGAAAGTCAAGATCATGGACGAGGAGGTGGAAGCTTCTCTGCAGAGCATGCTCAAGAGCCGTGGAGCCACCAAAGAACAACTATATGTGGACCTTGCCAGGCAGAAGATGTCCCCCGAACGCTTCAGGGAAAAGCTTCGAAGGGAGCTTATGGTGGCCAGGATGTTGGATGTGTTGGTTCGCTCACACATTCACGTGACAGACAAGGAGTGCCAAGAATTCTACGAGGCCAATTACAAGAATCTGACTCCCTCGGCTCAGCCCGTGGGGGATGCAGTGCGACTTCAGCAGATAATCCTTCTGGTAAAGGGCGGTTCGGAAAAGGAAAAAGAGGAAAAGAAAAAGCTCTTGGAGGACATAAGAAAGAGGGTGCTCAAGGGAGAGGACTTCGGCAAGCTTGCCAGGCAATACACCCAGGGACCCAATCCCGAAGGAGGGGGGGACTGTGGCTTTTTTAGGCCCGGGGAGCTGCTGCCGGAGCTGGATCGGGTGGCCTTCAGTCTTAAGCCAGGGGAAGTCAGCCAGGTGGTGGAAACCCATGTGGGTTATCACCTGCTAAGGGTCATGGGCCGGGAGGAGGCCTCGAGCAAGCTGCCTGATGCAGTAAAGGCAGAAATAAGGGCCAAGCTGGAAGAAAAACAGTTTGAGGAAGAAGTGCGCAAGCTAGTAGAGTCTTTAAGAAAAAACGCCTTCATAGACATACGATTGTGACGCTTTTCTTGGTTTCTTCTTGCCCTGGATTTAACCCCCTTTGCTTAATATTGGGGACAATGGGGCCAACTCAAGGATCTCCGGGGATGAACTGGTTCTTGCTCGAATGCAGCCTGAACTTTCCTATGGAATCGTCCCCGGATCTGAGCCTGAAAATGGGTAAATGTAACCTGGGGGTTTGGGGCCAAGCCACCAAGATGGCCGATTCGGATGAATGATTGAGGTTAAAGTGTTGAGATCTCTAGCTGGGCCATGAATGATCTGCCGGTCATAGCCATAACCATGGGGGATCCTGCGGGTGTGGGCCCGGAAGTGATACTCAAGGCTCTAGCCAGGCCTGAACCTTGGGAAGTGTGCAATCCCCTGGTGGTGGGAGATCCCCTTACCCTCCAACGAGCCAGTGAGCTCCTGGGCATGAGGATTCCCATAGAGGTTGTTGATGTGTTGCCCCAAGGCTCCAGATCTCCAGTGGTGAGGGTCATCAAGGCCACCCAGGAGGATCTGGCCCACATCCAGTGGGGGAAGGTGGATCCCCGTTGCGGCAGGGCTCAGGTGGATTTTTTGCAAAAGGCTTTAAAAATGGCCCTGGCAGGTGAGGTCCAGGCCATGGTCACTGCCCCCATCCACAAGGTGGGACTTAAGCTGGCAGGAGTGCCTTTCCCCGGGCACACCGAGATGCTGGCTCAATGGACCAATACCAGAAAATTCGCCATGATGCTGGCCGGAGAGTTCCTCAGGGTGGTTCTTGTCACCATCCACTGCTCCTTGAAACAAGCCTTGGAACGCCTGTCCATGGAGGGGATACAGGAGGCAGCTCTCCTTGCCCACCAGGCCTTGAGGGATTGGTTTGGTATAAAAAAGCCCAGGCTGGCCATATCGGGCCTCAATCCCCATGCCGGGGACCAGGGCCTTTTCGGCGACGAAGAGGAGCGCATCATCACCCCTGCGGTTAGGAATTTGAAAAATGAGGGCATCCAGGTGGCAGGGCCTGTGTCCCCTGATGCGGTTTTCTGTATGGCGGCTGACGGAGTTTTTGATGTGGTTGTGGCCATGTATCACGATCAGGGTTTGATACCCATGAAGCTTTTGGAAAGACATAGGGCAGTGAATCTGACCCTTGGGCTACCCATCATAAGGACCTCTGTGGACCATGGCACAGCCTACGACATAGCAGGCACCGGCAAGGCCTCGGAGCAAAGCCTCCTGGAGGCCTTGATGTTGGCCGCTCGCCTGGCCCGCCGTGGTCAGCTCAAGAAGACTGGAAATGCAAGCCAAACAGATTCTGGTAAGGGGAGCCTCCCAGCATAACCTCAAACATGTGGACTTCTCCATCCCCCGGGAAGCTGTGACCGTGGTGACAGGGGTGAGCGGCTCCGGAAAGTCCTCTCTGGCCTTTGACACAATCTACGCCGAGGCCCAACGCCGTTTCCTGGAGACCCTTTCAATTCACTCCAGGGAGGCCTTCGGCAACGTAGACAGGCCACGGGTCAATTCCATCGAGGGCCTCTCCCCGGCCATAGCCGTGGATCAGCGCCCGCTGCCCGCTCGTGCCCGCTCCACGGTGGGCACCGTAAGCGAGATTTATGATCTGCTCAGGCTTCTGTTCGCCAAGGCCGGAGAGCCTTACTGTCCCAACTGCAGCAAACCCATACGGGCAACCACCATCCATGAGATGAGAAATAGCATCATGGGCCTGGAAGGCTCGAGGGTAGACCTGTACGCCCCTGTGGTGATGCACAGGCCAGGCACCCACCAAAAGCTGCTCCAAGAGCTTCTCAAAGCCGGTTACCTAAGGGCTCGCATAGACGGCCGGCTCACGGAATTGGATGAAAAGATCCGGCTTTCTCCTGAGCTTCCCCACACCATAGAGGTGCTTGTGGACAGACTCTGGGTTCAGCCTGAAAGAAAAAGCCGCCTCAGGGAATCCCTGGAGACTGCATCTAGACTCTCCCGGGGGATAGTGAAGGTGGAGCCTGAGGCCGGAGAACCTATCTGGTTCACCCAAACGCCCCGATGTTTTGCTTGTGGAGTGGAATTGCCCCCTCCTACTGTGAGGCTTTTTTCCTTCAATGACCCCCAAGGGGCCTGCCAGGCCTGCTCTGGCCTGGGCTTCAGGGATCATGAGGTGGAGTGCCCAGAATGCAAGGGCTCGAGGCTCAATGAGGTGGCCAGGGCTTTCAAAATAGGCTCTTTGAGTCTGGAGGATATTTGCCAACGACCCTTGGGGGAGTTGGGGGAGCTGCTGGAACATCTTGAATTACCTTATTCCAACCAGGATGTGGCCCGAGAGATCTTGGCAGCGGTTCAACAAAGGCTCAAGGCTCTTTGCGGCCTTGGGCTGGGATACCTGAGTCTGGGAAGGGGTTCTGACACCCTCTCCGCAGGCGAGTCACAAAGGTTGAGGTTGGCTGCTCAAATGGGGTCTCCCTTGGTGGGGGTGCTCTATGTCTTGGATGAGCCCACCATTGGGCTGCACCCCGCGGATCAGGCTGATCTCATGAAAGCCATAAACAGCCTCAAAGAGGCCGGCAACACGGTGATCATGGTAGAGCATGAACATGAGATCATCTTGGAGGCAGACTGGGTGCTGGATCTGGGCCCCGGAGCAGGGGAACTGGGTGGAAAAATCCTCTACAGTGGCCCGCCACAGGGAATCCTCTCCTGCCAGAACTCCATCACGGGAGATTACCTCTCGGGCAGAAAAAAAATCCAGGTGGGTCAAAAAAGGAGATCTACCAACGGGCCAGCCATCGAAGTCTTGGGAGCCTTTGAGCACAACCTCAAGAACATAAACGCAAGGTTTCCTTTGGGCTGCCTTACTTGCGTCACGGGGGTTAGCGGCTCGGGAAAGTCCAGCCTGGTCTTAGAGGTGCTTTGTAAGGAAGCCAAAAGGAGGCTCCAGGGTAGCTCTGGCAAGAGGGTACCGGGGGCTCAAGAGGTGCGGGGTCTAGAAAAGCTTCAGGCAATTGTGGAGGTGGATCAGTCCCCCATAGGCCGCACTTCCAGATCAAACCCCGCCACCTTCATGGGGCTCTTCAGACCCATCAGGGAACTCTTCTCCCAGATTCCAGAGGCGAGGGTCAGGGGATATGGTCCGGAACGCTTCAGTTTCAATGTCAAGGGAGGAAGGTGCGAGGCCTGCCAGGGAGAGGGAGTCAGGAGCGTAGAGCTGATTTACTTGCCAAATGTTTACACCACTTGCGAAACTTGTGGCGGTAGCAGATTCAATGAAGAGACTCTGGAGGTCAGGTACAAGGGGTTAAACATAGCTCAGGTGCTGGAGATGACGGTCAAGGAGGCCCTGGTCTTCTTCGAGAACATCCCCAGGCTGGTGCCAGGCTTCAGGCTCCTGATGGAGTTGGGCTTGGGTTATCTGCGCCTGGGGCAGCCAGCCCCGAGCCTCTCTGGTGGAGAGGCCCAGAGGTTGAAACTGGCCAGAGAACTGGCCCGCGGCGGCCGGGGCACTACTCTCTATGTCTTGGACGAGCCCACAACAGGACTTCACTTCGAGGATGTGCAAAGGCTCCTGGAGGTTCTGGACAGGCTCTTGGAGGCAGGCCATACCATTGTGGTGATTGAACACAACCTGGATGTCATAAAATGTGCTGATCATGTGATCGACCTGGGCCCCGGGGCGGGCCCTCTAGGGGGAAATGTGGTGGCCGCAGGAACCCCTGAGCAGATCGCCGCAACCCCAAACTCTCTTACCGGGACGTTTCTAAAGAAGGTGCTAGATAAGGCTCAGGGATGAGAGACCTCTGGGATCTTCCTTTTGGAAAAAAAAGGGGGCGACTTCCCGCCCCCGTCTTGTCAGATCTTGATTCGGTTGAATCTTAGGTCACACCACGAACAGCATGATCAAGGCAATGACCAGGGCGTAAATACACAAGGACTCGATCAAGGCCAGACCGATCAGCATGGTGGTTGTAAGCTTACCCGAGGCCTCGGGGTTCCTGGCTGTGCCCTCGCAGGCAGCTGCTATGGCATTTCCCATGCCCTGTCCGGTTCCATGGGCCGCTATCCCGATACCCAGGCCGGCTCCTATCATGACAGCCACCTTCACCCAATTGGTCCCCCCGGCTCCGGGCTCGGCAGCCAGGGCTACACCGGCACCCAGGAACAAAACAGCCGCAAGCACCATTCCCAACGTCAACACCGTCTTTCGCATGGATCCTTCCTCCTTCCTCAGCATTGGGATCTTCTATATGTAATTATTCCTACCCGCCGATCCCTTCGCCTCAATGCCCCTCCTCAACGGCCCCAGCCAAGTACATGGCCGTAAGCAAGGCGAAGATCAAGGCCTGGATGAAAGACACAAAAAGGCCCAGCACAAAGATCGGCAGAGGGACAAGGAAGAGAATTCCCTTGCTCATGACCACCAGAAAAAACAGCACTCCCAGCAAGATATCCTTCCCCCGGATGTTTCCGAAGAGTCGGAAAGAGAGGGAAAGCATCCTGCTGAAATTGGAGATGAGCTCAACGATGAAAAAAAGCGGAGCCAGCCAGGCAATAGGCCCCAGGAAATGTTTTATGTACCCTGGACCGTGCTTCTTGATCCCCACGTAGTTGTAGTAGATGAAAACCAAAACCGCCATGGACAAGGTGGTATTCAGCATGTTGGTAGGAGAATCGAAAAGGGGCACCAGGGACATGACATTGCACAGGAATATGTATATCCCCAATGTGGCTATCAGTGGGAAGAATCGCCTGGTCTCGTGCCCCAGCACGTCGTGGAAAAAGTCGTAAATTCCTCCCACTACTGCCTCCAGAACCACCTGGAACTTCCCTGGCACCATCTGCAACCTAGAGCGCATCACCAGCCCCAAAACAAGTAGACCGGCCATAAGCAACCAGGTGAAAAAAAGATGATGCGGGACGTGGAGTCCGAAGAGGTGGTAGAGCTGTATGGGTTCCTTCATAGCGCCTTAGACCTCCGTTTGGATTCTGCGAAAATCAACCATGCTGCTCAACATCAGGTTCAGTACCACCACCGACAAGCCCAAGAGAAGCCCCACCGGGTCCGCCAGCTTGGAGCAAAGCAGCGCTGCCATTACACCGAAAAGCACAGCCATCCATCCATAGTGAAATGCCACTATCCTGCCCCTGGCCCTGTGCGAAGGAAGATCCAGCACCCTGGAGACAACACCTTTTAGGACCCTAAATCCCAATAAGCTTAAGCCTCCCCCAGCAGCCACCCCTGCCACAAACTTCCAATCTCCCCAAAGAAAGCTCCCTACAAGGAATACCCCCCAGAGAATCCAGTTTCTTTTTTCAATTCTTCGTATCAGAGGGCTCATGTCTCAATCATTCCTTTTTCCCTCTGGAGGCGGCTTTTGAGCCGGAGGCTCTCTCATATACCTTGTATAAAAAACCCACAGGTTCCTGTACGCCGCCAGGATCCCCACCACAAGACCGATCCAGAAGAAAAACTTGGTCTCCAGCCATTTATCCAGGAAGTATCCACCCAACACCCCTGTGGCCACAGAGATTGCCATGGCTATCCCCATGGTACTGAGGATGCCGAGCTGGGCCCACCACTTTCGGTCTTGGGGGCCAGTGCCCCTCACTTGGTTTCTCCCGCGGGCTACCCCGACGTGAATCACCGCGCATGCATACCATGAACAAGCCCCTTTCGTCAAGTGCGTGCTTGGGCGCGTTCCTTTAAGAATTTAATTGACCCTGCACTTCACTTGTAGTATCAGAGCCTTAGGAAACCCGGCCATTGGGGATCCATTCAACCACTTTTTGGGCAAGGAGGAACACCATGGCAGCCAAGAAAATACTGATGTTGGTGGGCGATTATGTGGAAGACTACGAGGTGATGGTCCCTTTTCAGATGCTCTTGATGGTGGGCCACACGGTCCATGCTGTGTGTCCGGGGAAAAAGGCTGGTGAGCAGGTCAGAACCGCTGTGCACGACTTCGAGGGAGACCAGACCTACAGCGAAAAGAGAGGGCACAACTTCACCCTCAATGCCACATTCGAAGATGTGAAGCCCGAGGATTATGACGGGCTGGTAATCCCAGGTGGCCGTGCCCCGGAATACATTCGCTTGAATGACAGGGTCTTGGAGATAGTGCGCCATTTTGCCCAGAACCAAAAACCCATTGCGTCCATCTGCCACGGTCAGCAGGTGTTGGTGGCAGCCGGCGTTGTGGAAGGCAAGCTGTGCACAGCCTATCCGGCCGTCAAACCGGATCTTTTGCGCGCAGGGGCCAAGTGGGGTGAGGTCAATCAAACCTTCTCCAATGCTCATGTAGATGGAAATCTGGTTACTGCCCCGGCCTGGCCGGCCCATCCCGAATGGATGAGAAAGTTCCTGGAACTCTTGGGCTCCAGGATCCAGCCCTAAAAGCAGGTTTGTAGGGTTTTGCAAAGGCTCAGATGCCCTGGGCTCTTCCCCCCCTGGTGGGAGAGCCCATGTGAGCACTCAGGTATGAGCCGGTGATTTCCCTCCAACCGTAGCCCAGATAGAGCCTTTGGCATCAGGCTTGGGGAATTTCCGCACTTAAGGCAAAGTAGAAAAGGCCCCAGGGAAACCCTCTTTCCTGGAAGATCTCAAATAGAAAAACACTGGGAGAAAAGTTTGAACTTAAGAGCCTTCTTCAGCATGAAATTGGACCTGCTTGATGCGGTTGTCCTCTTTAAGTCTGGGCCCTGGGCTTGGAGATAATTTTAGGCTGGTCTTATCATTTTCTTTCGTATCAGAATAGCCCACCCAAGGAACCAGCATAACCGGTCATTTCCACATATCCTTCGCACTCTACGGGTTTCCCTGCCGAGACACCTTTTCCTTCCACAGCCCCCTCCCAGTAAACAACTCCTGTAGAGCCCTCACTGTTGATCTCCTGGTCAGGCAAGAGGCTTTTGATCTCCAAGTCGATTCCCTGCCCGGGAATCTTTATGACCCAGCGTGAAGGATAGTTTGCCCCGCTTTTTTTGCTCTTCCACCTCTCTAGAACCGTAACCTGGAAATGAGTCCATGGCAGGTGATTCCAATTGCCATCTTTTTCCACTATGGTCCCCGAAGAGGCAGGCTCAATGGAACCGTCTTTGAGACGAAGCAGATATATCATAAGATCCCGTCCGTCCGAGAGATGAAGGGCGAACCAATCCCAACCCTCCTGATTTCCGGCCAATTGGTTGGATCCAAACTCTTGATCAAACCAACTGATCCCCTCCACTACCAACTCCTCGCCCTTCTCTTTCAGTAAGATGTGGCCTCGGGTCTCAAGGTTTGTGAATGAGTGATAATAGGAAGCCTGGCCCAAAGCCGACCCCTTACGACTCAGACCGTTTTCCCCATGGAGAACAGGCGGCTTTCTGGGCCGAAGCTCAAGAGAGATTGCCTTGTCATGGTCCTGGGCTTTCAATGAAATCACACCCTCTTCCATGCGAGCTGCCCAATCCAGCAGCCAGACATCCATCCGGTCCACCTTTGAACCAGCCAAGCCCGGGCCGCTGCGGCTTATCCTGTCGGAAAAAAAGAACCTTCCCCCACTGACATCCGTCAAGGCAAAATGTGCTAGGTAAACATCCCTTATGCTCCACACATTGCCCTTGTGGGGCGGTTCTTTTCTTAGGGCTTGACGGAAAAAAGTCAACTGATATCCATATCGACTCCCGTCTTGGTCCCGGAGGTTTCCCGTAAAGTACCACCATTCGGTCCTGAACTTTGGATGGCTTCCATGGTCTTTGGGGAATTCCCAATTCCATGGAGCCCATGCCTGAGGCCAAAGATCTTCTTGCTGTGCAGCGGGTCGGCCTTGAAAAATTACAACAAAAGCCATCAAAACAAGCCACATGACGATCCATTTCTTCTTTGTTTCTTCTGCCATCTATTCATCCCGTATCTGCATCAGTGGGTAGGTCCTATAGACCCTCCAGGTGGGGTATAGCGCAGCCCCCAGGCTGGCTATTAAGGCTGTAGCCAGGCTCAAGACATAAGGCTCCCATCCCCAGTGAAAGAAGATGGTCCAATGGAAGCTCCTTAGATTTATGGCCCTTATCAAGACCCAGGCAAGGGCTGTACCCGCAAAGACACTGAGCACAAAACTCCAGACTCCCATGGCCAGACCCTCCAGAACCGTGATTCCGGCCACCTGGCCCGAGGAGAAACCCAAAGCCCGGTATATGCCAAAATCCCTCTGCCTTTCTATGAACAAGGTGAGGATGGCTCCTGCTATTCCAAAAAAAGCCACCACCACGGCCATGGCCCTCATGGATCGGGTCACTGCAAAGGTGGCATCAAACAAAGAAAGAATGTTTCCGTGGAACTCCCTTTGTTCCGAAACAGGAAGTCCATACTTCCAGGCCAGGCTTTTCACCTTCTCCATTACCTGTTCCCTTGGTAGCCCCTGTGCTTCAATAAAGACCACCAAGGCATCTATGGTGGGGTCGTCGAAGATCTCCAGGTAGGTTTTCCTGTCCATCATTATGAGGCCGTGTTCTGTGGTGTAATCGTAAAACACCGCCTCTATGCGCAGCCTCACTGGACCCCTTGCCCCTTCGAGGGTCAGGTACTCACCCTCACTTACCTGGAATCGCCTGGCAAAGCTCTCCGATACGATCACATCTCCCTGCAGGACTCTGTCCCAGTGTTCTTGGCCGCCTTTGAGCCAGCCGAACCTGGTAAATTTTTTTAGGGTGCTGGCATCCACTGCCGAAATCTGTACCCACCGGCCCATGTAAAGGGTTTGAGTGTTCCGGTAAGGATCCAGGCCTCCTATGCCTGGGATTGCCTGGAGCTCCTGGAGAAGCAGCTCCGGTACCTCTATCTCTCTGGAAGGAGCTATGTAAAGGTCCCCGCGCAACTGGCTGTCCATCCACCATATTAGTGTCTGCCTGAAGCTCCCTATCATGGAGCCCAGTCCTATGGACATGGAAAGAGCCACCATAAATGCGGCCACAGCCACCGCCGTCCGTCCCAGATTTTGGCTTACGTTGGAAGCTGCCAGCCTGCCTCCGCAACCAGCGGCCAGACCGAGAATGGCTTTCAGTGGGGAGCCCAGCCTTCTCATCACCCATCCGACCATTAGGCTGGCACCCAGAAGGGTACCGAAGGCAGAGGCAAACCCCCAGTAAACCCCTCCCGAGAAAAGCACTATGGCCCCACTCAAAGCCAGACATGTAACCCCGCCCAAGGCAAGCTTCCTGATGGTAGTTCCTCTTGGATGAGATAGAGCTCTGCCTCTCATGGCCTTTATTGGGTCTGTTTTCAAGAGGTCCACCAGGGGAACCACTGCTCCCAAAAGACTGGCCCCCACACCCAAGAGCACCCCATAAAACAACAACTGGTAAGACCAGTCCGGTCTTTCGGGCCATAAGAAAAAATAGAGCTGACTGATGGTTCTGCTAACCACTTGAGTCAATGTCAGGCTAAGCACATAGCCCAACAGACTTCCCAATGCTCCTCCCAAGCCGCCCAGTATTAGAAGCTCGCTGAGAAATGCCTTGAGTATCTCTGCCCTGGTGGCCCCGAGACTCAGGAGTATCCCGGCGTCTCTTTTTCTGCTGACCACTGCAAACATGGCAGTGTTGTAGACCAGGAAGACTCCTACGAACAGGGCCAGAAGGGATAGGGCTTCTAGATTGAGCCTGAATGCCGAGAGCATCTCGGTCAAAGACGAGCTTTGTTCCTGGACCGACCTCACCACATACCCTTGGGACCATCTAGAGAGAAAGTCCAGCTCATCTCTTAGGATGAGATCCACCCTGTCGATTCTCCCCTCCAGGGCGAACAAAGACTGGGCATGAGAGATGTCCATGAGCATGAGCGGCTCCCCGGATCGGTTGGGAAAACTGCCCAATACCCACAGATCTCCATGCGATGTCTCCAGGCTGTGGCCTTTTCCCAACATCATCCTGGCATAGGTTGAGGAATCTACCAGAACAGTTCTTTCTTGTAGCAGAAAGCTCAGGAACTCTTCCTCTTCCCAGCCTGAGATCTTCCCCTGTTGGTAAAACTCCGGACGTACCTTCCGATCCAGAAATGGATCTATCCCCATTACTCTCACCACCTCGCCGGTGGAAAGGGAGAGCCTTCTGTCTATCACAGGAGAAAAAGCCTCGACAGCTCCATCAAAAGCAAGAGTCCAGAGATCTTTCTCAGGCATGGGCCCGGCAGGCCGCTCCAGGCTGTGGGTGGCATCCCCCTTCAGGAATTCAACGGCTCTTTGGAAGCTGTACAGCGCGGTTCTTGCCGACAGAACCATACCAACGGTTGCCGCTGCCCCGAGAGCTATTCCTATCACCTGAAGCAGGCTAAGGCCTTTTCTGCGTGGCAGGTATCTCAGAAACGCCCTCGTGACAATGCTCACAAGCTCTTCACCTCAAAGACTCTCCATGGGAGCCCCTTGCCGGGGTGGCCGGTCCTCCACTATTTGGCCGTCTACCATCCGAAGTATCCTGTCGCAAAGCCGGGAGCTCCTGGGACTGTGCGTGGCCATTATTAGAGTTGCCCCGCTTTCACGGCAGCTCTTGGAAAGAAGCTCCAGTACAAGATCCCCTGTCAACGTGTCCAGGCTGCCTGTGGGCTCGTCGGCCAGCACCAGCTCGGGCTCTTTTACCATGGCTCTGGCAATTGCCACCCGCTGCTGTTCGCCACCCGAAAGCTGGTATGGAAAGCGATCCTCCTTCCCTTCCAGGCCCACCTCAGCCAAAGCTTTAAGAGCCTTTTGCCGGTCAGGGGAGCCTGCCAGCTCAAGGGAAAGATGCACGTTTTCAAAAGCCGTAAGGGTTGGAAGCAGGTTGAAAAACTGGAAAACAAATCCGATCCTTTGGCGCCTGAGTCGGGTGCGGCCCGCCTCCCCCACCTTCTCCAGGTCTTGACCGCAAATCACTATTTTGCCTTTGCTGGGACGGTCCAGTCCTGCTATCAAGTTCAAAAGGGTAGTCTTACCTGAACCACTTCTGCCGTAAAGTGCCACCACTTGGCCGGCCTCTATTCGTAAATTGGCTCCCCTGAGCGCGGCCTGGGCTGAGCCCTGCTGCCCATCGTAATGCTTCCAAAGGTTCTCCCCCACGATGGCTGGATTCATTCCCAATGCCTCCTCACTGAAATGGGCACTCGGTAAAAAGCATAGCGCCTGCATGGCACTCTTAACAGTCCTGAGGGGCTCCAACTGGGCTGCACTACTCTGTGGCCAGCTTTTGCCTCAGTCTCTTGCCCAAGTCTTGAGAAAACGTCGGGTCTCTATCCCAAGGCCTTCCTTTCCATGAGCCCCCATCCTACCCCCATAACCGCAAAAAGCGGACACATCACTTGCTATATCAACCGGACATTTCACATGCTAACGACACACTACCGAAAGTTGGCCTTGACTTGCGGGATTCAATGAGATATAGGGCATAGCGAAATTAGACGACCACGGATAAAATTCAAACGGCCTCCCATGAAAAGAGCTTCCAATGATTTGTTGGAGGAGTTGAAACGCCTGGCCCTTGTTAAAGAGTTTTCAAGTAAATCTTCGCGTATGGTAACTCGAGAACACGTAAGGGAAAAATCGTACATCGGTCATTTTGAACAAATAAATGACTTAAAAGGCCATCTCTTTTGGATCGGCAATGAATACCTTGGCATCTCCAGAGAGGCTAAACTCAGGCACCCATGTTGTGTGATTTTCGAAGAAACTAGAAGGGTAAAAGTCAGCAAGGGGACTGACCCTAGGCATATCAGGCCTCCCTACAGGGACTCTTATGTCATAGTAGGGCCCGATTTTCAAAACGGCCTCAAGAAACCAACCGCCTTCGATCCTTTCTTGAAAGAAATACCGACCAAGGCTATTTTTGGCGAGGACCACGTGGGGTTATTGTCTGAAGAGGATCTTCAACGCCTGGTGGAAGCGGTGAAAAGGCATGCCTGCTAAAGTTAAAACCGACTCCTATGAGGAACCATTTGGGTTCAGGACGGAGCTTGTTCAATGCCAACAAAAAGGCGGTATTACAGAAGGTTTTATAGATAAACTGAAGGACTTGGTGCGGGCCAAAAGACCCCGATCTGAATCCCCTAGCCTTTACGGCTTGGAATCGGAGACCTGGGACGAATCCGCGATCTATGAGCTGGCCTTGACCTTTCTGACCGAACATCTCTTTTCAAAAAACGGACCCAAGCTTCCATATATCAAGGAAAATGCGGATCAGGGTGTCCCTGTGGATGGGCTTGTGATAGAGGTCTTCAGGCAGTTTTTGGCTGAGATCAAGAGAAGAAAGGTCCCCCATCGTTGGAATATGAGAAAAAGGATACTCCAGGTACTAAAAAAGATGGAAAGCCAAGGCAAGTTGGTCCCCTGCACAAGGATCAGGGGATCCTGGAGAACCCCGGCAAACAAAGATGAAGAAAGGGTTGACATGGAACACCTCCGTTCCATTGCCAATCTTTTACCCGATGTGGAGAAAAAGATTTATGTAGAGCAAGAGCGCATGCATCCGGTCTTGGACAACAGAGAACTCTCTAAACTTGTAGATGGGGTGTTTAAAGTGGTCAGGGGTTGCGTCTCAGAGGAGGAGTTGGTGGAGTTTTTGCTTGAGCAATTGCAGGTCAGCGACCCGACCTTCCAGTCCTTGGAGGAACTGCTAACTGAGCGCAGCGAACAGGAGTTTGCACAAAATCAAGCCATGTCTCCAGAGGTTAGGCAAAGGCTAAAGAGAGCCATAGAAGGACTGTTTGCTAGACAAAAGAGAATCTTGATTATGAGGTTCCTGCAGGAAATGTCCATCCCAGAGATTTGCTCAGTTATGGGACTTGGCAAGACAGTAGTTTACGAAGAACTGGCCAAGATTGAACGTAGGCTAAAGGATTTTTGAAAATCGGAAAAATAGGGCCTTTCGCCGTTTATCACCTTTAGTGACAAGGTGTGCGCCATGAACAAGGATTTTCTAGATAATGAAATCAATTCCCGGTTCAGGGAGATTATCCGAAGAATGAAGGAAAAACCCACCAGAATCCCCAATCCCGGGGACTGTTTTTTCCTCAATGCCCCTACCCTTAAACCCTTGGATGAGCCTAACCGAGCCTTGGTAGCTGCTATATCGACGACAGACAGTGGCTTTTTGATCTGCCTATTGATGTCCTTGGAATACTGGGAGGCATCGGAGTTCGATTACATGTTGGACTCCACGGAGTGGACTGGGGGCTACCCAGTCATAGTGGAGGCCTGGAATCCAATTGTCATCGCGCCTGACGAGCTGGGCGCTATTCAGATACACGGCGAGATCGGGGGAGAGGCACTGGGGCAGATCCGAATTCTTTTTCGTTGCCATCAGTCTGGAGAAAGAGTCTCATCGAGCGTGGAGGCGGTAGGCAGGGCCTTGGAAGACGAGGGGGATCCACGCTGGGATTTTCGAGCTAAAGAGGCTGCAATATTGGAGAGGGTGCGACGCCATTACCATGAGGGTTGGGATGTGGCGGTACTTGAATTGCCCAGGCGGCTTAGCTTTAAGGAGAGGCAGGTGCCTGTGGCAGCAGCCAGCGGAGACCTTCCAACAAGGCTGCAGGCGGAATTGAAGGCCCAGAGATGGGACAGAGAGGTCCTGTACACACCTCGTGGAAAGATTCTTGTTCGTAGGGACTCTTCTTTGCCGGGGTATCTTTTCATTTGGTATTCCAAGGAGGGCTATCCAGCCCCAGAGGTAGAAGCCGATCCCCCTCTGGAACCCCCTGCAGAAGGCCCTTCCGGCCAGGTTCAGGTTCTACTCGGCTTTTGGAGAGAAGAATTGTTACAAGAAGAGGCCATACTGAAAATTCGCTCGGAAGCTATATCCAGGGATATATTGGTGCGCCTTCCTAGGAAGAAAAATGAGAACAGAGGTTGAAATTCTGCGTCTCTTGGGTTATCCAGAAAACCCACTGGAAGCACTTCGAAGAATCACGTCGGTTTATTCTCGCTCCCCCAAGGCTGAGCGCCGCAAGCTCGTTTCAATTCAGTTTCTGGTTCAAGATCCTGAATTCAGAGTGCACCCCGCCGCTTGGAAGCAGTTCCTCTCACAGTGTTGTTTACCTCCCACTATTTTTCCTAATGAGGTCTGTGCCCCTTCGGGATGGCCAATCCCTGTTTTCTTGGAGAGGGCTGGCTGTGGGGGGGTAGTCCATGTCATGTACGAGACTGGGGGACAGGAGACAAAAGGCCACAGGCTCGATTTTGCTGCTGCAATGGAAGTTTTCCTGGAAACTTGTTCAAATATCGGCGAGACAGCTTTTCCTAATTCTTCTTGTTTTCCTTTCGCAGCCAGGGTCAGGCCTGGAATAAGCGTGGATGGTAGATCTTGGGAGCTTTCCTGCCTTGTGGGTTACTTTGCTGTGCACTCTCAAAAGGAGGTAGCTCCTGTATTCACTACCGGGGCCGTTAGCTCAGACGGATCATTGGTTCCAGTGGAAAGGGTAGCGGAGAAGATTAAAGGGTGGCTTCGGGAAGTAGGCCCGGGAGGGGTTGCTCTGGTTCTAGAGGAACAACAAGAGGAAATTGTGCCTTTAATGGGACATTTCGACCAAGTTCATGTGATTCGAGATCTTTCGGATCTGGTGGAATATTTCAGGATGTGCGGCTGGTTTCAGATCCATCAAAGGCCGCCCAACAGGCTGCGCTTGGAAAGGATGCTTAGGGAGAGCGAGGCTTGGTACCGCCATGGCAGACCCAAGCTCGCCCTCCGAACACTTGAGGCTGTGCACAGGCACAAAAAAAAGCTCACGCCCAGGCAGAACGTTTTGTTCCTGGACGGAATGCATTACCTAAATTCTTGTTTCGGGCGATTTGACAAGGGCCTGGTGTTCCTGAAGAAAATGAAAGTTTTGCTGGAGCAAGAGGCAAATCTTCTCAGCCCAGATGAAAAGGCGATCCGGATGGCCAAAGCTGCTGTACAGCTCTATGACGCTCACCTTTTCGGGGATGCGGAAGAGCTTCTGCGGCCGTTGCTCGAGAAGAGCACGTTTTCTGGACTCTCAGAAGTTTCCCGGGCAAAGGTTTTAGGAACATTGGGCCAAGTTTTAACTGCTTCGGGCAGTTATGAAGAGGCAGCATCCCTTCTTGCTGAAGCAGTCGGGATTTTCAAGGCAATTGAACCTTTGGAGGTGTCAAGGGCTTACAACTACTTGATTCACAACAGGCTTCGGGCTGGGGATCTTGTGAAAGCAGGAGATTTACTGGTTGAATCTGAAGAATGGATTGAGGAGACTGACACTTACGGCAAACTATTTCGTGCTTTTTACCGGGCCGAGCTGGACAGGAGGTACAAACGTCCAACTCCTCGGCCAAAACTGCCTGAGGGATACGCCGGGCTGATCCATCCATATGCGTTCTCTTTACAGGCGTGGGCCAGAAACCATGTTCATCCCCACCAAGATCGTGAACACGCTATCGAGGAAGCAGCGCAAAGGCTTGAGCAAGTTCTCGCCAAGGGGGGAGTCCTTGAGTTCCTGGCTCACACTTATAGAGTCTATAAGGCCGTACTCCTTGGAGACGAGGATTCTTTTCGTGAGGCGAGAGAAAACTGGGCGACATGGTTGGATCGACATGGTAAAAGCCCCTTTAAGCACAGATACCAGCGACTCCCCTGTGAACTAACACAGGCCAGAAGGTATGTAGATGAATTGCTGGATCGTATCCCCTACCACTAATTGTCGATCGGATGAAAATGTTCCTTGCAGAAAGGGGGGGCGAGAAAAATGTTTGGGTAGTTTGTCAAGCCAGGTCAGATGCGAAAAAGGCTTTAGCCAGTACAATGAGTTCTTGGGACCTAGAAACTCGTACTACTGGAGTGCCTCTCAAGGGAGGCAACTCCATACCAGCGGAACTTGACATGAAGAACGCTTTAGCCTAGAGTTCGAGGGGAACGAAGGGATGTGATTAGTAAACCCCTGTAGGTTTTTTCAACATAGAGTTAAGTATTTGTTTTTCTTTCTTTTTGTCGAAATAGGGTTCAGGAGGTTTACTAATGCCAGAAAATAACCTGATATTAAAGTCTTACAATATTGGTCCTACAAATTTGTATGATCAGTTTGACCTTGTCTGGAGCAAAATTGGGGGGTTTACTAATCGCCGCCTGCAAACCCGCACCAGCATTGGGCCCGTACGGGGTGCTGTCCGAAGATAGCCCCGATCACAAAGGGGATTGCGACCTGGTATTTTTT
>FWPV01001244.1_pt1 | contig 72167 bp, 69 predicted proteins | sample 2228371 | NCBI WGS metagenome assembly FWPV01 (sample SAMEA103939776, study PRJEB20133) | metagenome
CTTACTAACCTGTGGTGGAGGTAAACGGGATCGAACCGATGACCTCTTGCATGCCATGCAAGCGCTCTCCCAGCTGAGCTATACCCCCACTGAACCCTGAATTTCTTCAGAGCAAGAGCGTGCGGCGAACCACAAGCTTCTTGATTTGGCGGAGTGGACGGGACTCGAACCCGCGACCCCCGGCGTGACAGGCCGGTATTCTAACCAACTGAACTACCACTCCTGGTAGATAGCTTTCGCTTGCATCTCAGACACAAGCCAAGCGCTACAACTTGGCGACCCTACGGGGATTCGAACCCCGGTACTCACCGTGAAAGGGTGATGTCCTAGGCCTCTAGACGATAGGGTCAAAACCTTGGAACTTACTAACCTGTGGTGGAGGTAAACGGGATCGAACCGATGACCTCTTGCATGCCATGCAAGCGCTCTCCCAGCTGAGCTATACCCCCAGTTTTAACGCCAACTATATTTCACGTCGTCGTCATCACAGCCTTGAATTATATACAGATTTTTAGCGGTTCTGCAAACGCGAGAGAACTTTTTCGCGTCCTACCAGTTCCAGCACCGCATCCACTGACGGAGTATGGGCGGTTCCCACCGTCAACACGCGCACAGGCATGGCCAGCTGAGGCATCTTGAGACTGTGCGCAGCCAGGACGGCTTTAAAAGCAGCACTGATGGACGCCTTGTCCCATGCACAAGAAGCCAAAGCTTCACCCAGCGCGTCGAGCGCCGGAGCCACGGCGGGCGTCACATGCTGGGCCAATTCGGCAGCTTGGGATTGCACGTCGCCGTAGAAGACATACGCCCAATCCGCCAACGCCACCGTGGTGTCGCATCGATCTTTGAACAAACCGCAAATGCGCGTGAGTCGGCCATCATCGAGAACTGCACGCTCCACACCGCGTTGCACCAGTTGCCCTGCCACCAAAGCAGCCAAGGCGTCATCCGCCATCAACTTGATGTGCTGGGCATTCACCCACCGCAGTTTGGCTTCGTCAAACTGCGCAGCGCTACGGCCAAGATGATCCAGGTTGAACCACTGCAGGAACTGCTCTCGGCTGAAGATCTCGTCATCACCGTGGCTCCAGCCCAAACGTGCCAAGTAATTGATCATGGCCTCAGGCAAATAGCCTTCGTCGCGATACTGCGTCACAGGCTTGGCGCCGTTGCGCTTGCTCATCTTCTCGCCCTGTTCGTTCAGAACTGTCGGCAAGTGTGCGTATACGGGAGGCTCCACGCCCAGCGCACGGAAGATGTTGATCTGCCGAGGCGTGTTGTTGACGTGATCGTCCCCACGGATGACATGGGTGATGGCCATGTCGATATCGTCCACGACCACGCAGAAGTTGTACGTGGGTGTCCCATCCGGGCGGGCAATCACGAGATCATCGAGTTCATCGTTGCGGATTTCAATGCGGCCCTTGACCTTGTCATCCCATGCCACCACGCCGTCTTTGGGGTTGCGGAAACGCAGGACTGGCAGAACACCTTCAGGCACGGGTGGCAAGGTTTTGCCCTCTTCTGGTCGCCAGGTGCCGTCATAACGGGGCTTTTCCTTGGCAGCCATCTGACGCTCCCGCAGGGCGTCGAGTTCTGCAACGCTCATGTAGCAAGGGTAAACCTGCCCCTTTTCCTGCATCTGCGCCAGCACGGCCTTGTAACGATCCATGCGCTGCATTTGATAGAACGGCCCCTCGTCCGGCTGCATCCCCAACCACTGCATGCCTTCCAGGATCACATCCACCGCAGCTTGGCTGGAACGCTCCACATCCGTGTCTTCGATGCGCAAGATGAAATCCCCGCCCGTAGCCCGCGCAAATGCCCAGGGATACAGTGCAGAGCGAATGTTTCCGAGATGGATGAAGCCGGTAGGTGAAGGGGCAAAGCGCGTGCGAACGCGTGCAGAGGTGTTTTCGGTCATAGCAAGTGGGATGCACAACGCCGCACGTCACGGCGCTGCTGGTTCATTGGTTTTGCGGGATCAAAGCGAAGTGGCGCCTGATCGGCCAGTCAGCAGTCAGGCCTCCTGGGCGTTTGGAAGCGCAAGGCGAGACGTATCTTCTTCGTTTTCCTCGGTTCCCACACGGCCTTCATTCAGTCGAGCAATACCTTCTGCGGTGATGTCTCCTGTCACGTAAACACCATCAAAGCAGGAGGCATCAAACCCGGAGATCGCACTGTTGAGCGAGCCTACAGCCCGCTTCATGGCTTCCACATCTTGGTAAATCAGTGCATCGCATCCAATCGCTTCGCGCACTTCTTCAACGGTACGGCCATGGGCTACCAGCTCTTTGCTGGTAGGCATGTCGATACCGTAGACGTTCGGATAGCGCACGGGCGGCGCTGCACTGGCGAGATACACTTTGCGAGCACCTGCATCACGAGCCATCTGCACGATTTCGCGGGAAGTGGTGCCTCGAACGATGGAGTCATCCACCAGCAACACATTTCGGCCCTTGAATTCGCTGGCAATCACATTGAGCTTCTGACGAACCGACTTTTTACGCACGCCCTGCCCTGGCATGATGAACGTGCGGCCCACGTAGCGGTTTTTCACAAAACCTTCGCGGTAAGGAATACCCAACAGATGCGCCAACTGAGTGGCGCTGGGACGGCTGGATTCGGGGATCGGAATGATCACGTCGATTTCGTTGGGAGGCACCGTAGACACCACGCGTTTGGCGAGGGTCTCACCCAAGTTCAAGCGTGCTTGATAGACCGAAATACCGTCCAGCACAGAGTCGGGACGTGCCAGGTACACAAACTCGAAAATACACGGGTTGAGTTGAGGCGCATCGGCGCATTGGCGGGAGTGCACAGTTCCGTCCAGCGTGATGAACACCGCTTCTCCGGGCTGAATATCGCGTTCGAATGCGTGGGACGTTCCCTCCAGCGCGACGGACTCACTGCCCACCATCACGGTGCCGTCTTGGCTGCGGCCCATCGCCAACGGACGAATCCCGTGCGGATCACGAAATGCCAGCAAACCGTGGCCGGCAATCAATGCGATCACGGCATAAGAACCCTTGATTCGCCGATGCACAGCGCGCACAGCCGTGAAGACATCATCAGGCTGCAGCGGTACACCACGCGTCGCACGCTCCAATTCGTGTGCGAAAACGTTGAGCAAAACCTCTGAATCGCTCTCAGTGTTGGTGTGCCGGTGATCTGTTTGGAACAACTCCGCACGCAAAGAATGCGCGTTGGTCAGGTTCCCGTTGTGCACCATCACGATACCGAATGGGGCGTTGACGTAAAAAGGCTGTGCTTCTTCTTCGCTGTACGCATTGCCCGCTGTGGGGTAACGCACCTGGCCCAGCCCTACATTGCCCGGCAGCGCCCGCATATTGCGGGTGCGAAACACATCACGCACCATCCCTTTGGCCTTGTGCATGAAAAACTTGCGGCCCTGCTGGGTAACGATACCTGCGGCATCCTGGCCACGATGCTGCAACAACAGCAACGCGTCATAAATCAGCTGATTGACTGGCGCAGCACTGACAACACCAACGATTCCACACATAGTTTGTTCCCATCCAATTGCAGTAACTTCTGCACTAAGCCAATTTCACAAGCGACCGCAAAGGGCAGCCGCTTATTCCCATGAAGGAAGAAGACTTCCGAATTCTTGCGGCAGTGCGGGCCTCAACGACTCCAGCACCTGGGTCAACACATAAGCACCCTGGGACTCTTTCCACCACGCTTCATCGCGCAACGGCGTGAGTCCCACGATGACAGCAACCACCAACAACAATACGCCACCGCGGACCAGCCCAAACAGCGCACCCATGCTGCGGTCCGCAGGACGCAGGCCGATCGCTTCGATCATTTTCTTGGCGAGCCAAGCCACAAAGCCAAAAACAAAAACTGCGATCACGAATACCACCGCAAATCCTGCGGCATAACTGAGCGCCCCTTCGCCCCCTGCAACGGGCAGGCGCTGACCGACGTCAGCGGCAAACCACTGGGCGGCGAAAAATGCAGCAACCCACCCGGCAAGAGAAAACAACTCAAAGATCAACCCGCGCCATGCGCCGATCAGCAAGGAGGCTCCCAAAACCACCAAGAAGATCCAGTCAAGTGCGTGCATCAATCACTCAAGGCAGCGCTTGAATCAAAGCGTCAAAATGGACGCTGACAAATCCAGCCCCTTGATGCGTGCGGCCGCCTTGTCAGCTTCAGCTCGGCTGCCGTAGGGGCCTACGCGCACCCGTGTCCTTTTTCCATCCTTGGAATCCACCACCTGGGTGTAAGTTTTCAGTCCTGCCCGTTCAAGCTTGACACGCACCTCTTTGGCCTTGTCTGCATCGGCGAAAGCTCCAACTTGAACAATGAATCGCTCGTCATCGGAGCGCTCGGGCACTGCAGGCTTTCGTACATCCGCCGGGTGCTGTTTTGTAGCTGCGTCCTCAGTCCGCGCTACCGCCTTGGGCGCGTTGGCTGAAGGGCTTTTTGTCTCGGGCGCCTTGGTGCCGGCACTGACAGCAGCCCCGGCAGTCGAACCAGGATTCGGCTTGACCGCCACTCGGTTGCTACCACTGGAACTGGAGGACACCAACTCCTCGCCATCCGCCAAAGTGGAACTAGCAGTCAAACGCTCAGTACCGGTGCGGCTCTGCTGCCCCGAACGATCAGAACTGGCAACGACGGACTTGGCCGCATCTGCATCGCCAGCATTTGCAGGCACCACCAGTGGTGCAGCCTTGTTGCGATCAGGAATTTCGATAGGCACGTCCACGGGGATGGGGCGCGGCTGAGTGTCGAACAACATGGGGAACCCCACAACGCCCAACAAAACCAATACCGCAGCCCCCATCAGGCGATGCCGTGCACGGCGCCGCATGACCTCGATGCTTTCCGCTTGCGGAGAGCGGGAGCGTTTCGCCGGTTTTTCGGCAGAAGCGCCCTGACCGGGCCACCGAAACTTGAAAAATGCCATGGAGAGTACGACTCGTGTGGACCTTAAGCGCCCAGATGTTTGGCATTCAGGCGAGGGATTCCATTCACAAGAACCCCGCCCACCGTGTAAAACGAGCCAAAGACCACGATTCTATCAGCCGGGTCTGCCGCCTCTACAGCGGCCTGCAGCGCGAGCAAGGGATCCGGATAAACGCTGGAACTCACGTCCTTGCGGCCTCCCGCGACCATGTGCACGGCATTCCATTTCTGCTGAAGGTCCGCCCCTGACAACGCCCTAGGGGTAGGCAAACTGGTGAAGTACCAGCGATCCACCAAGGGGCCAATCTTCCCAAGCATGGGCGCCAGGTCTTTATCGGCCATCGCGCCAAACACTGCGTGAGTGACCGGGTAGTAGCCCATGGCGTCCAAATTGGCCGTGAGCGCAGCCACAGAGTGCGGGTTGTGGGCAACATCCAGCACCAAGGTTGGCTGGCCGGGCACGATTTGGAAACGCCCGGGCAAATCGACCATGGCCATACCGTTTCGCACGGCCTGTGCGGTTACGGGCAATTTGTCGCGCAATGCTTCAAATGCCGCCAAGACACCCGCTGCATTGACCAACTGATTGGCACCGCGCAGCGCCGGGTACGCCAAACCAGCATAGCGACGACCTCTTCCAGCCCAGTTCCATTGCTGCTTGTCGCCACCAACATTGAAATCATGACCCACGCGCCACAGGTCTGCCCCGATTTCACGGGCGTGGTCGACAACGCTTTGGGGCGCCATCGGATCACTCACGATCGCGGGACGCCCCGTGCGCATGATGCCGGCCTTCTCACGGCCAATAGACTCACGGTCCGGCCCAAGAAACTCCACATGGTCAATGTCGATGCTGGTGATGATGGCGCAATCCGCATCGATGACATTGGTGGCGTCCAGCCGCCCCCCCAGGCCTACCTCAAGAATGGCAACATCAAGCAACGAATGGCTCATCAACCGCAGAATTGCCAAGGTCGTGAATTCGAAATAGGTCAGGGAGACTTCTTCCCCCCCTTGGGTGCGCGCTTTCTCCACAGCCTCGAAGTGTGTAAGAAGGTCTGCAGGACCGACGATTTCGCCATGAACCCTGCAACGCTCTTGGAAGTGCACAAGATGGGGCGATGTGTACACGCCGGTGCGATACCCCGCCTGTAGCGCAACCGCTTCCAGCATTGCGCAGGTTGACCCTTTTCCATTGGTTCCAGCCACAGTGATGACTGGACAGTTGAACTTCAACGCCATTCGGTGCGCAACCTCTCGGACACGCTCCAAGCCCATATCGATGCCGACCGGGTGAATCTGCTCGCAATGACGGAGCCAGCCTTCCAATGTGTGGGGTGTGGTGTGCATAGACCTCCGATTGTCGCCGAGGCAGCAGATCAGGCATTATTTCGCCCATGAAACAACCCCAAATTACCCTGTACGGGATTCCCAATTGCGACACTGTCAAAAAAGCCAGGACCTGGCTTTCCGAGAGGTCTTTGGAATACGTGTTCCACGACTTCAAAAAACAAGGCATCTCGCTAGAGCAATTGCGGGCCTGGTGTGAAACGCTGGGTGTGGACCAGGTACTCAATCGAAAAGGAACTACCTGGCGCGCATTGACTCCTACTCAGCAAGAAACCGCAAGCAACTTCGAAAGTGCGCTCCGACTGATGCAAGAGCACACCAGCCTGATCAAGCGACCCGTCGTGGCGTGGAGTTCTGGGGAAGCATCCACGTTGACGGTTGGTTTTTCCCCCGTGACCTGGATGCAGCACTGCGACTCATAGAGCACAGCCCTCAGCCCACACAGGAGGTGCTTCGAAAAGTGCGGATTTGGGCTTGATTTACCCAACTTCACACTTCTTTTCTGAAATCTGCGGCAAAACGCTCAACGTCTTTCTGATGTCGCGCGTTGTAAAGCCGTCAAGACAGGAGTTTTCCCATGAGAAAGACAGTCATCCTCACCGCAGTAGCGCTTTGCTCCACTGCCGTATGGGCTCAGGAACAAGGACGCGTACTCTCCGCCACCCCTATCGTCCAGCAGGTGGGCGTTCCCCAGCAAGTGTGCGGCAACGAGACGGTTTACAGCGGTTCGCGTAATTCGGGCGCAGGAGCGGTCATGGGAGCCATTGCAGGTGGCGCAGCGGGCAACGCCATTGGCAAGGGAAATGGAAGAGTTGCAGCTACCGCATTGGGCGTGATTGGCGGCGCAGTCCTAGGCAACCAGATTGAAGGAAGCGGCCGCCCCCAGTACGAAACCGTGCAGCGCTGCACGACCGAAACGTATTTTGAAAATCGTACGGTGGGCTATAACGTGGTGTATGAATACGCAGGTCGCCAATACACCACTCGCACCCAGTACGACCCAGGCCAATGGATTCCTGTCACCGTCCAGCCACAGGTGGGCCAAAATTATTCAACACAGCCAGGCAACTATGGCGTTTATGGATCAGGAAACACCTACGCGCAACCTGGCGTGGTCACATCGACCTCGACCTACCCGGCTCCTGCGGCCTACATTACCCCGCCCGTGACAGTGATTGAATACAACTACACGGATGGTCGCCGCCCATACCATCACCACGGGAACCCCTACTGGCGTTGAGTAGCTCATAGCCGTCAACATAGAAGAGCCCCCTTTGTGGGGCTTTTCTCATTCGGCAGACACCTTTCACACCTCAGCGTCGCATCAACCGTCGTTCCATGGGTTGACTGCCCTAAAATCGAAAGTTGTCCTCACTTGCTCACGACCATGACCACCCAAACTCTCGACGGTGTGACCGTCAACACCCAAGCCAATGTGTACTTTGACGGTAAATGCGTGAGCCACGGCATTACGCTGGCATATGGCACGAAGAAGTCCGTGGGCGTAATCTTGCCTTCGACCCTGACGTTCAATACAGGCGCACCAGAAATCATGGAATGTGTTGCGGGCTCGTGCGAATACAAGCTGGATGGCACGGATAACTGGGTGAAATCCACTCCTGGCGAAAAATTCAGCATTCCTGGCAACTCGAAATTCGACATTCGGGTGACCGAGTCGTATCACTACATCTGCCACTTCGCCTAACCCCTCTCATCGAACCTGATTCCTCACATGGCAACCATTCTTCAACACCTTCCGGTTGGTCAAAAAGTCGGTATCGCTTTCTCTGGAGGTCTGGACACCAGTGCAGCCCTGCACTGGATGAAGCTCAAAGGCGCAGTACCTTACGCCTATACAGCCAACCTGGGGCAGCCCGACGAGCCCGATTACGAAGCCATTCCACGCAAAGCCATGGAGTACGGCGCCGAGCAGGCACGCCTGATCGATTGTCGCTTGCAATTGGCTCATGAAGGCATTGCGGCTCTGCAAGCCGGTGCCTTCCACATCTCTACCGGCGGACTCACCTACTTCAACACGACCCCACTGGGTCGTGCGGTGACAGGCACCATGCTGGTGGCGGCCATGAAGGAAGATGATGTCAACATCTGGGGCGACGGCTCCACCTTCAAGGGCAACGACATTGAGCGTTTCTACCGCTATGGCCTCTTGACCAACCCATCGCTGCGTATTTACAAGCCCTGGCTGGATCAGCTGTTTATCGATGAGCTCGGCGGCCGTGCTGAAATGTCTGCATTTATGACCAAGGCAGGCTTTGGTTACAAGATGAGCGCCGAGAAAGCCTACAGCACCGACAGCAACATGCTGGGGGCCACGCATGAAGCCAAGGATCTGGAATTCCTCAATAGCGGCATTCGCATTGTGAACCCCATCATGGGTGTCGCTTTCTGGAAGGACGAGGTTGAAGTCAAGCGCGAGGAAGTTTCCGTGCGTTTTGAAGAAGGTCAGCCCGTCGCGCTGAACGGTGTCGAGTTCTCTGATCCCGTGGAACTGATCCTCGAAGCCAACCGCATCGGTGGCCGCCATGGACTGGGCATGAGCGATCAGATCGAGAACCGCATCATTGAAGCCAAGAGCCGTGGAATTTACGAAGCTCCAGGCTTGGCCTTGTTGCACATCGCCTACGAACGCCTGGTCACGGGCATCCACAACGAGGACACGATCGAGCAGTACCGCATGAACGGCCTGAAACTGGGGCGCCTGCTCTACCAAGGCCGCTGGTTCGACCCACAAGCCATCATGCTGCGCGAAACAGCCCAGCGCTGGGTTGCACGAGCAATCACGGGTACGGTCACGCTCGAACTGCGCAGAGGTAACGATTACTCACTGCTCAACACCGAGAGCCCCAACCTGACCTACGCGCCAGAACGCCTGTCGATGGAGAAGGTGGAAGATGCTCCGTTTTCTCCGTTGGACCGCATCGGTCAACTGACGATGCGTAATCTGGACATTTCCGACACCCGCGGCAAGCTCGGGGTTTACTCACGTGCCGGCTTGCTGCTGCCAGGGTCGCAAAACGATTTGCTCACCCTGACCGCCAGCAAAGAATAAGAGCTAGACCTTATTGCTGCCTAAAGCCGTCCTCAGGGGCGGCTTTTTTTTAACCAAAACAATCATTTAAATCATTTTTAACATAAAATTCACCATCACTTTTCCTCTCATGAGAGGTCATCTATGCACATCATCTCTTTTCTATCCCGCTGGATCGCCCGGATCACAGCACTTACCTTGGTCACCGCCCCCGCATGGGCATTGCAACCCCCTGCAGGCGAAGTCATCCTGACGATATCGGGAAAAATTGGTGAAACCAATCGGGACAACGTCGCGGTTTTTGACCTGGAGATGCTGCAAAAGCTACCCCAGCAAACTTTTGTCACGAAAACCCCCTGGGATAAAAAACCCACCAAATTCACCGGCCCGCTGCTGCGTGACGTTCTGTCGGCAGTGAAGTCCAGCGGAAAAACACTGACAGCATTGGCGCTGAATGACTATAAAACGACCATTCCTGCCGAAGATGCGAGCCTGTTCGACGTCATCGTGGCTCACAAGATCGACGATACGGCGATTTCAGTGCGCACCAAGGGCCCGCTGTTCATCATCTATCCTTTCGATTCCAAGCCTGAACTGAAGGCGTCGAAATACTATGGCCGCTCCGCCTGGCAGCTCAAGTCCATCAAAGTCGAATAAAAGTTTCATGCCTGCCCGTCGCAACAACCGGCGCTACCTCTTATGGCTGGCGCTAGGCACCACATTCATGGCGGCGGCCATGGCGGTGCTTTTGGCGCTGCAGGTAACGCAACAGCGATCAATTCGCAAAAGCAGTGATCTGCGAAGTGACTCCATCACTGCGCTCGCATTCCAGCTAGAACGGGAGTTTTTACGTCTTAGGCAGGCCCTGGAACTTCATGCACAAAGCGAAGTGCCTAAGCCCTTGAAAGAGCTTCGCTTGCGCAGCGATATCTTCGCTAGCCGTTTTCAGGTGATGCATGACACGCCCAGCACCACTGCTTTGCATGAGCAACGCGCGTACATGGAGACCATGCCGCGGCTCGAAGCGCTGGTGACTCGGATAGATCAGTTGCTGGGCAGCGACAAGGCACCCAGCCAAAATGAATTTCAGCAACTGGTCGAAGAGTTCAACGGACTCGGCCCTGACGTGCAGGAGTTAACCATGGCCGCCAATCGCCATGTGTCTACCTTGCTGGAGGAGCAGGAGTCAACCATGTTGACGCAAAGCGGTCACATCATGGTGTTGATCGTGGCGCAATTGGTGATCCTGCTGCTGGCTGCGGCAGCATTGGCATGGCGCCAATACCGGCAGGAAAAAGAACGCCAGGCTCTGCAACGACTAACCGAAAGTCTGCAGGCAGCCAATGCAGCAGCAGAGGAGGCGAACAGGGGCAAGAGCCAGTTTTTGGCAAACATGAGTCATGAGTTGCGCACGCCCTTCAACGGCGTTCTGGGCATGCTCACGTTGCTGGAAAGAACTCGCCTGGATTCCAGCCAAAGGGAATACGTTCACACAGCCCGCCATTCGGCAGATCACCTGCTGTCGCTTCTCAACGATATTTTGGACGTGTCGGCGATGGAGGCTGGAAAGATGAGCATTCATCCCGTTCCGGTTCACTTGCCACCCCTGCTGGAAGGAATTGAGAAGCTGATGCGACCGCTCGCCCAGCAAAAGGGCTTGGGGTTCGTCATGCAATTAACGGACGACCTCCCCTCGTGGGTAGAAGCGGATGGAACTCGGCTCCGGCAGATTTTTTTGAACCTGGTCACCAACGCGATCAAGTTCAGCGATGTAGGCATCGTCGCCGTCAAGGTAGGCAGAGGTGAAGAAGCCGCTCCAGACCAAGCTAACACCTACCCTCTGCGCCTGGACGTGGTGGATGAGGGAATTGGTATGGATCACGCAACCCTCACAAAGCTTTTTGAACGGTTCGCCCAGGGAGACGCAAGTACATCCCGGCGCTTTGGGGGCACGGGGCTCGGGTTGGAAATATCGCGCAACCTCGCGCGCAGAATGGGTGGAGACATCAAGGCGCACAGCGTTTTGGGCCAAGGCAGCACCTTCACGGTGACGTTACCTCTGGCATTGGCAGCACCTCCGAAACTGCCCGTTTCACTCGGCCAGCCCCGCACTCCGGCTGCGTCCTCGGCTGAGCTAGCTGGGCTAGACATCCTGGTGGCGGATGATCAAATGGTCAATCGCAAATACATGGGTGCACTGCTATCAAGCATGGGGCATGTGCCCCGATTCGCAGAAAACGGCGAACAAGCTGTCGCTGAGGTTCAGAAAAAGCCACCTCAGTTGGTGTTCATGGATTTGCACATGCCCGTCATGGATGGGTTTGAGGCGACCCGAACACTGCGTCAATGGCCCCAATACAAGACCTTGCCCGTCGTGGCATTGACCGCCGATGTCTTTGCACAAACCCGTGAGAAAGCCACTGAAGCGGGAATGACAGCTTTCGTTGCAAAGCCGGTGAGCGTAGACACCATTCAATCGCTGCTGGCAGAGATGTTTGCCGCACCAGCAACAGACAGCGCAGCCCCAGTCTCTTCAGCGCACACCGTCAAAGAAGCAACGAGCAGCACGACGCCACTGACATCGCAACAGCCGGCAACCGCCCCGTCACAAGCCAAACGCCCTGCACGCAGGCGCTTCAAATCCGGGGATGTCACTTCACACATTGACATGGCGATGGTGGGTGAAGTTTGCGTGGGAGTGACGGTGCAAGGCTACCGCTCACTGCTGCAGGGCTACTTCAGCGACGAGTCCGGTAGTCTGGATGCCTTGCTACAAGCCATGGCAAAGGGCCCTCAGGAGACATTGCAAGCAGCAGCCCACGGGTTCAAGGGTGCATCCTCGAACCTCGGATTTTCAAAGTTGGCGGCGCTGGCGTTTTACTTGGAAAAAGGGGAATACCCACCGGAAGGCAGCACACGTGAGCAACTGCTCGATGCATGGGAGATGACCCATGCGCTGTGCTTGCGAATGGGACTGACCGACGTAGAGGCTGTGCAGGCAAGGCACGGCAAGCAGCCCCAAGATGCCAGCGCAACCGCAGGCTAGACCACGACGGGCTCGGGCTCCAAGCGAATGCCGAAACGCTCATACACGCTGGTCTGGATGGCCTTCGCCAGCGTCATGACTTCGCCCCCCGTCACGCTGTCTTGAGCTGTACCTCGGTTGACGAGCACCAGCGCCTGTTTTTCATAGACACCTGCCTTGCCTATGGTCTTGCCACGCCAGCCGCAGGCATCGATCAGCCACCCTGCCGCCAGTTTGACCGAGCCATCGGGCATGGGGTAGTGAACAATTCGAGGCTCTCGTGCAATGATGTCAGAGCATTGCTCGGGGGTCACCGTGGGGTTCTTGAAGAAACTCCCGGCGTTTCCCAGCACCGCAGGATCAGGCAGCTTCGCACGGCGGATTTCACACACCCAATCGAAAATTTGTTGTGCCGTGGGGGACTCGACACCAGCCTCGGCCCGGCGGCGTTCCAGATCCAGATATCCCAACTCGGGCTTCCACGGCCGAGGCAAACGAAAGCGCACATGGGTGATGACCGCTCGGCCCGCCAAGCCCAAGGGCTGCACGCCTTCCCGCTCAATGGGCGTGACAGGCGCGCCATGCTTGAAGACTGAGTCACGGTATCCAAAAGCGCATTGCTCCGCAGTGAGGGTGAACACCTGGCCGGTGGCCATATCTACCGCATCCAGAGACTCGAATCGGTCTTGCAACTCCACGCCATAGGCGCCGATGTTTTGCACTGGCGATGCGCCCACCGTTCCGGGAATCAGCGCCATGTTTTCCAGACCTGGGTAACCCTGGCGCAGCGTCCAAGCCACGCAGTCGTGCCAGGCCTCCCCGGCCCCAGCCTCGACAATCCAGGCTTTGGCAGTTTCCTCGACCAGACGAAAACCCTTGATCTCCATCTTGAGCACGGTGGGTTTGACATCGCCCGTCAGCACAATGTTGCTGCCGCCGCCCAACACAAAAAATGGAGCTTGGCTCAGCACTGGATCGCTACGCGCCTGCAACAGATCCGCCACCTCGCGAATGCGAACCAGATTCAACGCACGGGCTGCGATACCGAAGGTGTTCCAAGGCTGTAAAGGGACGTTTTTCTCGACTACCATTGCCACGATTGTCGCATTGGGCCCTGCCCTGGCGATCTTCCCGTATTGCTTAGCCCGTGAGAGCCCGTTATGCCATCCTTTGACACCGTTTGTGAAGCCAACCTCGTAGAAGTAAAAAACGCCGTGGAAAACACCGTCAAGGAAATCTCCACACGCTTTGACTTCAAAGGCACCGCTGCCAGCATTGAGATCAAGGACAAGGAAATCACCCTGATCGGTGATGCCGAGTTCCAACTCACACAAATTGAAGACGTACTGCGCAACAAACTCACCAAGCGCAACGTGGACGTGCGCTTCCTCGACAAGGGCGACGTCCAGAAGATGGGTGGCGACAAGGTCAAGCAGGTCATCAAGGTGCGCAACGGCATCGAGAGCGAATTGGCCAAAAAGATTCAGAAACTGCTCAAAGAGAGCAAACTCAAGGTTCAAGGCGCCATTCAAGAGGACAAAGTGCGCGTGACCGGAGCCAAACGCGACGACTTGCAAGCCGCCATGGCCTTGATTCGCAAAGACGTGGCGGATGTTCCGCTGTCTTTCGACAACTTCCGCGATTGATTCGCCGTTCTGGGCGTGCTGGCTGAACCTCACTGTCTGGAGATTGAAACGTGCTGTACCACGCCCGCCCGTACGCCATAGCGCTGCTGCTGACCGCACTGGGCACCGGGGCGGCTCAGGCACAGACGGCCGTGGCACTGGCAGGCATTCTTGGAAGCAAGGCACTGTTGGTGGTCAATGGCAGTGCGCCGCGTGGTATTGCCGTGGGCGAAACCCATCAGGGCGTGCGAGTGATCTCTGTCGAGAAAGAGCAGGCCCTGGTCGAGGTAGACGGCGCTCGGCGCTCCTTGCGGCTGGGCGAGGCCCCAGTGAGCGTGGGTAGCCGGACTGGAGGTCGGCGGGTTGTCTTGATGGCGGACGCGCGCGGCCATTTCATCAACACCGGCATGATCAACGGCACACGCATGCAATACATGGTGGACACCGGGGCTTCCACCGTCGCCATTGGCAAGCCCGATGCCGACCGCATGGGGCTGCAGTACACAAAAGGCCAAGCGGTGCAAATGAACACCGCCAATGGCGTAGCCCAGGGTTGGCTGATTCGACTGGACTCGGTCAGGATCGGTGACGTAGAGGTGTACGGCGTGGAGGCAGTGGTCACCCCTCAAGGCATGCCCTACGTCTTGCTTGGCAACAGCTTGCTGAGTGCCTTCCAAATGACCCGCACCAACGACCAGCTGGTGCTGGAAAAGCGCAACTGACCGCACATGGCCACCCCTCTGCCCACGGCAAAGCAGCACGAAGGCGAGTACGAAGACTTGCTCAGCCTGTGGTCTGACCTGGAAACGGCGCTGTCGCTGCTGCTGTCCAAACCCCTGCTGATCCACGACTTCCCGGGAAAGCTCCGCCAGCTGGATGTGTGGTTGCAGGATCTGGTTGCCCACGACAACGACGCGGCGCTGTACCTGATGTTTCAGCTGGCAGCCACATCAACAGCCAGCTACAGCGCGTCACACGCTCTGGTGTGCGCAACGCTGTGCCACATCCTCGCCCAGGAGCTGAAGCTTCCAGCTGCCGAGCGAGACAGCCTGGTGCGCGCTGCGTTGACCATGAACATCGGCATGACCGCGTTGCAAGACCAGCTCGCACAGCAGCGGGAAAAGCCCACGCCGCAGCAGCAGGAAGCCATTCAAAATCACCCCCTGCAAAGCCAGGCGCTGCTGGCGCGGCTGTTCATCACAGACCCTTTGTGGCTGGACGTGGTGGGGCAGCACCATGCACATATTTCAGACCGGATACCGCTGGAATCGCAGACACCCCCCGATCGACTGACACGCATTCTCGGAACCATCGACCGGTATGCTGCAATGATCAGCCCCCGCAAGTCCCGAGCCGGGCGCAGCGCCACCGATTCGGTGCGTGCCATTGTGGGACAGGAGGTGGAGCAGAACGACGAGGTGAGCTACGCACTGGTGCGGGCCATCGGCTTGTGCCCGCCAGGCACTTTCGTAAAGCTCGACAACGGTGACACGGCGATTGTTTTGCGCCGTAGCGAAAAAGCCAATCACCCTCTGGTTGCCAGCCTGCTGGACCGGGCTGGCAACCACCAGGCCAAGCCCTTGCTGCACCCAACAGCCCAGGGCAGGCCACGCATACAGTCGGCGCTGGCCCGCTCGGCGGTGACTGTGGAACTCAACCACCGCACCATGGTGCGGCTCGGGTTGTATGCCGCCCAGCACAACGTCGGCATGCACAGCCTGGTCACCACGCCTGCCACGCTAGGGCTGCACTGAGACGTGCCAGCCGCACTTGTTGCCGCGTGCGCGGCGCCTCCGGCTACTTCTTTGACTTGCCCAGCTTGGACTCCTTGCCTTCCAGCAAGCGCTTGATGTTCTCGCGGTGGCGCCACACCAGCAACATGGCCATCACGGCAATGGCTGCGGCAATGCTTTGCTCTGCATACCAGACAGCCCCATCCACCAGCAGATAGAACACCGGCGCAAACACCGCAGCCACCAGTGACGCCAGCGAGGAATAGCGAAAGAACACGGCGATCAGCAGCCAGGTCACGGCAGTGGCCAAACCTAGCCAAGCATTGATACCCACCAGAACCCCCAGGGCGGTCGCAACGCCCTTGCCACCCTGAAAGCGGAAAAACACGGGCCACAAATGTCCCAGGAATGCGGCCAAGCCCACCAGAGCGATGGTTCCCTCTTCCAGGCCATAGGGCTTGCCAAACCAGTGCACCAGCACCACGGGCAGCCAGCCCTTCACGGCGTCCAGCAGCAGAGTCACCACAGCCGCGACCTTGCTGCCCGAGCGCAGCACATTGGTTGCCCCCGGGTTCTTGCTGCCGTAAGTACGTGGGTCACTGAGCCCCATCACCCGGGTGACGATGACAGCGAACGACAGCGAGCCCAGCAAGTAGGCAGCCACGGCGGCTAAAAGGGGATACACGGCGGTCAAAACAACTCCTTGGATAGATTCGGTACGGGCACGCCCGCATGCGGCGGCTATTCTGCCAGTGCGCACTGCACGGGCCGTGCACCCAGCAGCTCGACGCACACGCGCGGGTCGATCTGCACCAGAAAGCCTCGGCGCCCGCCGTTGATGGCGATGCGCGGCAAGCCCAGAATGCTCTCTTCGATGTAAACCGGCATGTCACGCCGGGTGCCGAACGGAGACGTGCCCCCCACCAGATAGCCGCTGTGGCGGTTCGCCACCTCGGGGGTACAAGGCTCCACCGACTTGGCACCAATCTGGCGGGCCAGGTTTTTGGTGGACACCTTGCGGTTGCCGTGCATCAGCACCACGAGCGGCTTGGCATCCTGGTCCTGCATGATCAGTGTTTTGACCACCATGAACGGGTCGAGCCCCAGCACCGCAGCGCTGTGCTGGGCGCCGCCATGCTCCAGGTACTCATAAGGATGCTCGGTGTAGGCCACCTTGTGGGCCTTGAGCAGCTGGGTGGCGGGGGTTTCGGAAACGTGTTCTCTCTTGGCCATGGTGCAAAACAGGGTGACTCTCGATGGTAACCATCCCCGGCCTGAATCGCGAGGCGCATTTACCTTCGGCCACCGAATGAATCTTCTTGGCTAGCGCCATCAAAAAGGGCAACCCCAGGGTTGCCATTTTGCGTTGATAGAGCCTCATCGGCACCCGAGTCACAGCGCCGGGTCGCGCACCTCCCAGCGGATCGCATCAATCGCCTGCAGCACCTCGGGCGACAGCGTAGTGCCCCAGGCGTTCAGGTCTTCGTCCAGCTGCGCCAGCGATGTCACGCCGATGATGGTGCTGGCCACCTGCCACTTGGTGTAGCAGAACGCCAGCGCCATCTGCGTGGGCGTGAGGCCGTTGTCACGCGCGAGCTGGTTGTAGCGGCGGGCTGCGGCCAGCGACTCGGGGCGGCCCCAGCGCTGCTTGCGCACCGATTCATAGCGGGCAATGCGTGCGCCCTGGGGAGCACCAGCATCAGTGGGGGCATGCTCGTCGTACTTGCCCGTCAGCAGGCCAAAGCCCAGGGGCGAATAGGCCAGCAGTGAGACGTTCAGGCGATGGCAGGTCTCGTCCATCGCGTTTTCCCAAGTGCGGTTGATGAGGCAATAGGGGTTCTGCACCGTGGCCACGCGCGGCAGGCCGTGCTGCTCGGCCAGGCGCACGAATTCATGCACGCCATAGGGGGTTTCGTTCGAGAGGCCGATGGTGCGCACCTTGCCCGCCTTCACCAGCTTGACCAGTGTTTCCAGCTGCTCGTGGATGGGCGTTTGCGAGGTTTCTTTGGCAGGGTCGTAGTACAGCGTGCCAAAGGCTGGCACATGGCGCTCGGGCCAGTGTATCTGATAGAGGTCGATCACATCGGTCTGCAGGCGACGCAGGCTGCCTTCGCACGAGGCAATGATGTCCGCCGATGTCATGCCCTTGCCTTCGCGCACCCAGGGCATGCCACGCGAAGGGCCAGCCACCTTGGTGGCCAGCACCAGCTTTTGGCGGGCACCGGGGTTCTTGGCAAACCAGTTGCCGATGATGGTTTCCGTGGCGCCAAAAGTCTCGGCCCGTGCGGGCACCGAATACATCTCGGCCGTGTCGATGAAGTTGACGCCGCGCGCCAGCGAGTGGCTGAGGATGGCGTGGGAATCTGCCTCGTTGACCTGCTCGCCAAACGTCATGGTGCCCAGGCAGATGGGGGTCACGCGCAGATCGCTCTGACCCAGTGTGATGTGTTGCATGCGGTACAAACTCCGAAGGCAGGCGCCACTTGCAATGAATGCAGTGCAGGCAACGCCCAAGGGAAGAAGGAACACCGGGGCAAGAGCCCGCCCGCGGCGGCAGACATCGTACAAGCGATTGCGCCGGTCTGCAGGCGATGAGGCTTGCCAGCGCCTCTGCAATAGTTTGAATAAAAAGTGGCTCTAGCGCTTATAAAACAAGCGCCACCAGCTATATATTTAATAGCAAATCAACCGCAGCATCCCGCGCCTTACACCGCCAAATAGCGCTCCCACAGGCGGCGGTCGGCATTGAGCGCGGCAGAGTCCCCTTCCCACACCAGCCGCCCCCGCTCCAGGATGAGGTGGCGGTCGGCCAAGTCCATGAGCCGGTGCACGTACTTGTCCACCACCAAGATGGTCTGGCCTGCGGCTTTCAGGGCGGCCAGGCAGCGCCAGATTTCCTCACGGATCACGGGGGCCAGCCCCTCGGTGGCCTCGTCGAGGATGAGCAGCCGCGGGTTGGTAGACAGCGCGCGGCCAATGGCCAGCATCTGCTGCTCACCGCCCGAAAGCTGGCTGCCCAGGTGGTGCTGCCGCTCTTTGAGGCGGGGGAACACGCCGTAGATGCGCTCCAGGTCCCACACATCGCTCAGGCCGTTCCGCCGGTCGGCAAAAGCCACCAGGTGCTCGCGCACGGTGAGGTTGGGAAACACATGGCGCCCCTCGGGCACGATGGCCAGGCCCAGGCGGGCGATCGCGTCGCAAGGCAAGCGTGCTGTGGGCTGGCCCGCAAAGTGGATGGTGCCTGCCGTGGGCCGCAGTGCCCCCACCAAGGCCTTGATGGTGGTGCTTTTGCCCATGCCGTTGCGGCCCAGCAGCGACACCACCTCGCCCGCAGCAATCTGCAGGTGGATGCCGAACAGCACCTGGCTGGCGCTATACCCGGCCTCCAGGGCCTGGCAACTCAACAAGGGCGGTGGCGCGCTCATTCGGCAGTCTCCAGCGTTTCGGTGCCCAGGTACACGGCCTGCACCTCGGCATTGTTGCGAATGGCGTCGGGGGTACCGCTGGTCAGCACGCGGCCATACACCAGCACCGAGATGCGGTCGGCCAGGCGGAACACGGCGTCCATGTCATGCTCGATCAGCAGCACAGCCATGTCGCGCCGCAGGGTGTCGATCAGCTCCACCATCTGCAGCGATTCATCGGGCCCCATGCCCGCCATGGGTTCATCCAGCAGCAACAGCTTGGGCGCGGCTGCCAGCGCCAGGGCCACGTCCAGCGTGCGCTGGGCGCCATGCGGCAGTGCGCCCGCCAGTCCGTGCAGCTGGTGCTGCAGACCCACCCGCTCGGCCAGTTGCTCAGCGCGTTCGTACAAGCCATGCACGCTAGCGCGAGGCTGCAAGAACCGGAAGCTGGAGCCGCTGTGCGCCTGCACGGCCAGCACCAGGTTGTCGCGCACGCTCTGGTTCGGAAAAATGCGCGTGACCTGGAAGCAGCGCGACAGGCCCAGCGCGACCCGCCGGTGCATGGGCAGGTGAGTCAGGTCTTGGCCGCCCAGCACGATGCGCCCGGCGTCTGGCGCGAGCAGGCCCGATATTTGGTTCACCAGCGTGGTCTTGCCCGCCCCGTTGGGGCCAATGAGCGCGTGGATTTCGCCAGGCTCCACCGTCAGGCTCACGTGGTCTGTGGCCAGCAAGCCGCCAAAGCGCTTGACCAGACCTTGCACCTGAAAAAGGCTCATGGCTTGCTCCTCGCCCACAAGTCACTCAGCGCCGCCAGCCCCTTGGGGGCATAGAGGGCGGTGGCAATCAACAGCAGGCCCAGCGGCATGTGCCAGTGGCTGGTGTGCAGCTTGAGCGCCTCTTCCAGCGCCAGCCACACGGCCGCGCCCACCGGCCCGCCCCAGCGGCGCCCCAGGCCGCCAATGATCACCATGACGATGAGCGTGGCCGACTGCGTCCAGTGCATCATCGACGGGCTGACAAAGCTGTTGCCCGTGGCCAGCAGTGCGCCCGCCAGACCAGCAATGGCCCCGGCCACCACAAAGGCCGTGAGCTGCAACAGGTACACCGGGTAGCCCAGCGCACGCATGCGGATTTCGTTGTCGCGAATACCGACCAGCGCGGTGCCAAAGCGCGAACCAGCAGCCCGGTCCAGCCACCACAGCAGCGCGGCAACGATGGCCAGCACCACCCAGTACAGCGTGGCTTCATCGGCCATGTCCAGCCCCATGCCCAGCGCGGGCCGCGCCATCAGCGTGTAGCCATCGTCGCCCCCATAGCTGCGCAGCGACACGAAGACGAAGTACAGCATCTGCGCAAACGCCAGCGTGATCATGATGAAGTACACGCCTTTGGTGCGCAGCGAAATCGAGCCGATGACCAGCGCCGCAAACGCCGCCAGCAGCGCTGCCGCTGGCCACATGACCCAGGCCGAGGCGAACCCGGCATCGCTGAGCAGCACCACCGCATAGGCCCCCACGCCCATGAAGCCAGCGTGGCCCAGCGCCACCATGCCGCCAAAACCCATGATGAAGTTGAGGCTGGCCGCAGCCAGCGCCACTACCAGCACACGGCGCACAAAGCCGATGTAGAAATCAAGTCCCAGCGCCGCAGCCACCGGGGGAAACAAGGCCAGCGCGAGCAGGATGGCCAGGGGCCATGCGGCGGCTTTCCAGCGCGAGGAGGAAGTCGAGGAAGACAAGGTCGCCTGCATAAAAACGGCTCAGGCTTTCGCAGAAAACAGCCCCGCAGGGCGAAAGGCCAGCACGGCGGCCATCAGGGCATACATGGACACCTCGGCAAACAACGGCCCCAGGTCGGCCGCCAGGGCTGGGGGCAGCGTCGCGCGCAGCAGCAGGGGCAAAAAGGCGCGGCCAATCGTGTCCACCAGCCCCACCAGCATCGCCGCCACAAAGGCCCCGCGCACCGAGCCAATGCCGCCGATGACGATGACCACCAGCGCCGGGATCAGGATGGACTCACCCATACCCACCTGCACGGCCACGAGCGGCCCCATGAGCGCGCCCGCCAGCGCGGCCAGGGCCGCACCCAGCACAAAAATTCCGCTGAAGATGCGCGTGACGCGCACCCCCATCAGCTCGGCCATCCAGCGGTTGGACGCGCCCGCGCGCACCAGCATGCCCACGCGGCTGTGGTTGACCAGCAGGTACAGCAGCAGCGCCACCAGCACCCCGGCGCCCAGCACCAGCAGCCGGTACGAAGGGTATGGCAGGCCGGCAAACAGTTCCACCGGCCCGGCCAGCGCCGCCGGGGCCGAAGCCATCACAGGTGAAGGGCCCCAGATCATCTTGACCGCGTCGTCCGCCACCAAGATGACACCAAACGTGGCCAGCACCTGCGCCAGGTGGTCGCGCCCATACAGGCGGCGCATGAGCGTGACTTCCAGCAGCGCCGCCACTGCGGCCGTCACCACCACCGCCACCCCCACCGCCAGAGCAAACGAACCCGACTGGACATGCACCTGCGCAGCCACATACGCACCCACCATGAACAGTGAGCCATGCGACAGGTTCAGCACGTCCATCACGCCGAAGACCAGGGTCAGGCCGGCGGCAATCAGGAACAGCATGAGCCCGTAGCCCGCACCGTTGAGCAATTGCTCAAAAACAAGAATGGCGTTCATGGCAAGGCGGCGGTGCGGGAAGCGGAAGACAAGGCCATGCAAAGGTCGCGGCGCTGGGTCATAGAGAAAGGCGGGGCGGGTGAAACGGGCTTACGTCAGGGCCAGGCTCACTTCGCCTTGCACTGGGCGGCGTACGCGTCGCCGTAGTTTTCGAGCACGGTGCGGATGGTCTTGTTGGTCACGCGGCCTTCGGCGTTTTTGCCGATGCTGCGCAGGTAGAAGTTCTGCACCGGAAAGTGGTTGTTGGCGTAGCGGAAATTACCGCGCACCGACGGGAACTGCGCCTTGGCAATGGCCTTGGTCAGCGCTTCCTTGTCGCTGACCTTGCCGCCTGTGGCTTTCACGGCGGCGTCCATGGCCATGATCACGTCATAGGCCTGGGCGGCGTACAGCGAGGGGTAACGGCCACCGTATTCCTTGCGGAAGGCGGCCACAAAAGCCTTGTTGGCAGCGTTGTCCAGGTCGTGCGCCCAGTGGGTGGTGTTGAACAGGCCCAGCATGGGCTCGCCCACGGCACCAATCACGTCTTCATCCGACGAGAAACCGCTGGTGACCAGGGTGATGTCTTTGGACAGACCCGCCCCTACGAACTGCTTGATGAAGTTGATGCCCATGGCGCCGGGCAGGAAGAAATACACAGCATCGGGCTTGGCGGCGCGCAGCTGGGCCAGCTCGGTCGCGTAGTCGATCTGCCCCACCTTGGTGTAGATCTCGTCGGCCACCTGGCCCTTGAACTTGCGCTTGAAGCCGGTGAGCGAATCCTTGCCCGCGGGGTAGTTGGGGGCGATCAGCACCATGCGGCCAAATTTCTGGTCGGCCGCAAACTGGCCGGCGGCTTCGTGAAACTGGTCGTTCTGGTAAGCCGTGCCAAAAAAGTAGGGGTTGCACTGCGCCCCTGCCAGCTGGCTGGGGCCTGCGTTGTTCGACAGGTAGGGCACCTTGGCGGCAAACAGCGTGGGCGCTACGGCCAGGGCCACGTTGCTGGCGATGGGGCCGGTGAACAGGTCGATCTTTTCGCGCTGCACAAAGCGGTCTACCAGCTGCTTGGCCTGGTCGGGGCTGCCCGCCATGTCGGTCTGCACAAATTCTGCGGGCTGGCCGCCCAGCTTGCTGCCCAGTTGCTTGATGGCCAGCGCAAACCCGTCGCGTGCCTCGGCGCCGGGGCCGGCGAACGGGCCAGACACGTCCAGCGCCACCCCCACCTTGATCGGAGAGCCCTGGGCATGGGCTGGGGCGCTGGCAAATGCGGCCAGCGTGGCCCAAGCCGTCAGGTGCGCTGTGCGGCGCAGCGTTGCAACACAGAGAGAGCGAAAAAGGGGTGCCATCTTCAGGTCCTATCGGGAGAATGTGAAACGTGAGCGAGACGCGAATGCTACAGCCCTCCAAGAACCTGACTGGGCGCCGCAACGTGCCGAAATGCGTGGGGCGGGTGCATGGGGCGAGAGGCCAGACCGGGCGGCACGCCGCCAGACTCCTAGGTGACAGCCGCCCTGCCCGGCCTTGCGGCGGTGCGCCGTAACATTGGCGCAACCCCATATCACCCGCGCCACGCAGCAGTGCACCGAGTTTTCCGCCCCATGTACCAGCCCATCCACCCTCTGCGCAGCAGCACCCTGCCCCTGCGCCGCCTCACCTACCACGTGAACCACTGGGGCCCCGAGCAAAGCCCCCTGCCCCCGCTGGTGTTGCTGCATGGCTGGATGGACGTGGGCGCCTCGTACCAGTTCACGGTGGATGCGCTGCGCCAGCAGCGGCGCATTCTGGCGCCCGACTGGCGCGGCTTTGGGCAGACCAGCACGCCGCAGGCCGACCACTATGTGTTTGCCGACTACCTTGCAGACCTGGACATGCTGCTCGACCATTACGCCCCCGGCCAGGCCGTGGACCTGGTGGGCCACAGCATGGGTGGCAACGTGGCCATGATGTACGCGGGTGTGCGGCCCGAGCGCATTCGCCGCCTGGTCAACCTGGAAGGCTTTGGCATGCCTGCCACACGGCCGGCGCAGGCGCCCACGCGCTATGCCCAGTGGATCGATGAGATCAAGCAACTGCACCAGGGCGAAAAAACTCTGAACACCTACGACGATGCCAGCGGGGTGGCCCGCCGCCTCATGAAGACCAACCCCCGCCTCTCGCAAGACAAGGCTGATTGGCTGGCGCAGCACTGGGCGCGGCCCAATGCCCAGGGCCGGTGGGAAATCCTGGGCGACCCGGCCCACAAGGTGACCAGCGCCCAACTGTTTCGCGTGGACGAGACGCTGGCCTTGTACACCCGCATCACCGCCCCGGTGCTGGCGGTGGAGGCCAGCGACGACAGCCTGGGCCAGTGGTGGAAAGAGCGCTACAGCCTGGACGAGTACCACGAGCGCCTCACCCATGTGCCCAACTGCCGCGTGGCCGTGGTGCAGGACGCGGGCCACATGCTGCACCACGACCAGCCCGAGGCCGTAGCACGGCTGATAGAAGAGTTTCTGGACTGAGGCGTGCCTGCGATATTGAGGGAAAAATGCCTCCAAGCCAATTGGCAAAAGCGCAAGCAGCTATTAAATAAATAGCAAATTCTTGAGTTTCCAGGGCAATCAGGTGTGCCGTGGGTGGGCCGTCTGAGCCAGTCCGGCGGGCGGGTTGCAGCACCGCCCCGCAAGCCCACGGCCTTGGCTATCCTCGTGTTCTTCGAGGAGATCAGCCCTTGGGGCGTCCCGTGAGAAAATCGCCGGTTATTTCACAGAACACACAGGATACGCACCATGGACGCAGAACGCATCAACCTCATCGGCACCACCCTGGCGGACCTGGCCACCCGCACGCAAGAGTTACGGAGGTATCTTTGACTTCGATGCCAAATTCGAACGTCTGAGAACCGTCAACGCGTCGCTCGAAGACCCCTCGGTCTGGAACGACCCCAAGAAGGCCCAGGAGCTGGGCAAGGAACAAAAGTCGCTCTCCAGCGTGGTCGTCACGCTGGACAAACTGACGCGCGAGCTGGCCGACAACGCCGAGCTGTACGAGATGAGCAAGGAAGAAGGCGATGAAGCCGGCCTGCTCACCATCGAAGCCGAAGCCGACAAGCTGCGCCCGCTGATCGAGGAGCTCGAGTTCCGCCGCATGTTCAGCAACGAGGCCGATCCGCTGAACTGCTTTGTGGACATCCAGGCCGGAGCCGGCGGCACCGAAGCGTGCGACTGGGCCAGCATGTTGCTGCGCCAGTACCTCAAGTACGCCGAACGCAAGGGTTTCAAGGCCACGGTGGAAGAAGAAACCGCGGGCGACGTGGCAGGCATCAAAAGCGCCACGATCAAGATCGAAGGCGAATACGCCTACGGCCTGCTGCGCACCGAAACCGGCGTGCACCGCCTGGTGCGCAAGAGCCCATTCGACAGCTCCGGCGGCCGCCACACCTCGTTCGCCTCGCTGTTCGTTTACCCCGAGATTGATGACTCGATCGAGATCAACATCAACCCGGCCGACGTGCGAACCGACACCTACCGCGCATCCGGCGCGGGCGGTCAGCACATCAACAAGACCGACTCGGCCGTGCGCCTGACGCACATCCCCACCGGCATCGTGGTGCAGTGCCAGGACGGCCGCAGCCAGCACAGCAACCGCGACGTGGCATGGCAGCGCCTGCGCAGCCGCCTGTACGACTACGAAATGCGCAAGCGCATGGAAGAGCAGCAGAAGCTGGAAGACACCAAGACCGATGTGGGCTGGGGTCACCAGATCCGTTCGTACGTGCTGGACAACAGCCGTATCAAGGACTTGCGCACCAACGTGGAAGTTTCGGCCACGCAAAAGGTGCTGGACGGCGACCTCGATGTGTTCATCGAGGCCTCCCTCAAGCAGGGCGTGTGATGCGCCCCCTGCCGCAGCCGCTGGCCCCCGCCGCCCTGCCCTTGGGTGGGTGCCCGGCATGAGCCGCATCCCCACCCAGGCCATCATCTTCGACATGGATGGCACGATGATCGACTCCATGCCCTGGCACGCCCAGGCATGGGTCGAATTTGCGCGCCGCCGCCGCATGGACGTGGACGTGCCCGACCTGATGGCACGCACCACCGGGCGCAACGGCACCGAGTGCATCCGCGAGTTGCTGGGCCGCGAGGTGCCGCAAGACGAAGCCGACGCCCTGACGCGCGAGAAGGAAGACATCTACCGCGAGCTGTTCGGCCCCCGTTTTGCCGAAGTGGCAGGGTTTCGCCAATTCGCGCGGCAGGTGGCAGACCGCGGCTTGAAAGTGGCGGTGGGCACGGCAGGCGACATCCACAACGTGCACTTTGCCCTGTCGCACCTGCAGATGGATGTGCAGCCCCTGGCCATTGTGCGTGGCGATGAAGGTCTGCCGGGCAAGCCCGAGCCCGCCATCTTCCTGGAAGCCGCCCGCCGGATCGACGTGCCGCCGCAGCACTGCATCGTTTTTGAAGACGCCCCTTTTGGCATTGAAGCCGCCCGCCGCGCAGGCATGCGCGCCGTGGCGGTGTGCAGCACGCACAGCCCCGCGCAATTGGCAGGCCCCCATGTGCTGGCTGCCGTGCGCGATTACACCGAACTCATGAACACCGACTTTCTGGAGAGCATCCATGTTGCAACTGTCTAAAGAAGATGGACAGGCCGCGCCTGTAGCCATCCGCCGCGAAGACTACACCGCCCCCGCCTATTGGATCGACAGCGTTGAGCTCACGTTCGACCTGGACCCCGCCAAGACCCGTGTGCTCAACCGCATGACGCTGCGCCGCAACGCCGACGTGCCCGCGCAGCCGCTGCGCCTGCACGGCGAAGACCTGAACCTGGCCCGCGTGCTGGTCAACGGCCAGGGCACCTCCTTCAAGATGGACGGCGGCCAGCTGGTGCTGGAGAACCTGCCCGAGGGTACCGACGCCTTCGCGCTCGAAATCTTCACCACCTGCGCGCCCGCCAAGAACACCAAGCTCATGGGCCTGTACGTGAGCAACGATTCGTTCTTCACGCAGTGCGAAGCAGAGGGCTTCCGCCGCATCACCTACTTCCTGGACCGCCCGGATGTGATGGCCAGCTACAGCGTGACGCTGCGGGCCGACAAGACGCAATACCCCGTGCTGCTGAGTAACGGCAACCTGGTGGACAGCGGCGACCTGGAAGACGGCCGCCACTTTGCCAAGTGGGTGGATCCGCACAAGAAGCCCTGCTACCTGTTTGCCCTGGTGGCGGGCAAGCTGGTGGCGCGCGAGCAAAAGATCCGCACCCGCGCGGGCACCGACCACCTGCTGCAGGTGTACGTGCGCCCCGGCGATCTGGGCAAGACCGAGCACGCCATGAACTCGCTGATGGCGAGCATTGCATGGGACGAAGCCCGCTTTGGCCTGCCGCTGGACCTGGAGCGTTTCATGATCGTCGCCACCAGCGACTTCAACATGGGCGCCATGGAAAACAAGGGCCTGAACATCTTCAACACGAAGTACGTTCTGGCCAGCGAAGCCACCGCCACCGATACCGACTTCGCCAACATCGAAAGCGTGGTGGGCCACGAGTACTTCCACAACTGGACGGGCAACCGCGTGACCTGCCGCGACTGGTTCCAGCTCAGCCTGAAGGAAGGCCTCACCGTCTTCCGTGACCAGGAATTCAGCATGGACCTGGCGGGCAGCCCCTCGGCCCGCGCCGTCAAGCGCATCGAAGACGTGCGCGTGCTGCGCACCGCCCAGTTCCCCGAAGATGCAGGCCCCATGGCCCACCCCGTGCGGCCCGACAGCTACGTCGAGATCAACAACTTCTACACCGTCACCATCTACGAAAAAGGCTCCGAGGTCGTGCGCATGCAGCACAACCTGGTGGGCCGCGACGGTTTTGCCAAGGGCATGAAGCTGTACTTCGAGCGCCACGACGGCCAGGCCGTGACCTGTGACGACTTTGTGCAGGCGATTGCCGATGCCAACCCCACCAGCCCGCTGGCGCAGCACCTGCCCCAGTTCAAGCGCTGGTACAGCCAGGCCGGCACGCCCCGCGTGCGCGCTACGAGCGTGTATGACGCCGCCACGCGCACTTACGCGCTCACGCTGTCGCAAAGCTGCCCCGCCACGCCTGGCCAGCCCAGCAAAGAGCCGTTTGTGATTCCGGTGGAGCTGGGACTGCTCAGCGCATCGGGCGCCCCCTTGGCCTTGCAACTGGAAGGCGAAGCCGCCAGTGGTGCAACGTCTCAAGTGCTGGTGCTGACCGAAGCGTCGCAAACCTTCACCTTCACCAACCTGGATGCAGCCCCGGTGCCATCGCTGCTGCGCAACTTCAGCGCGCCCGTAGTGCTGGACATCGACTACACCGATGCCGAACTGCTGACCCTGCTGGCGCACGACACCGATGCCTTCAACCGCTGGGAAGCAGGCCAGCGCCTGGCACTGCGCATTGCTATCAATCACATAGCTGGCAGCGCTGATCTGGCGGGCGCTACAGGCACTTTTGAGCCTAAACTTCTGGGCACTTCCTTTGTGGAGGCCATGCGCGCCGTGCTGCGCCATCCCGCCCTGGACGCAGCCTTCAAGGAACTGGTGCTCTCCCTGCCTTCAGAGACCTACATCGCCGAGCAACTGGACGTGGTGGACCCACAGCGTATCCACGCCGTGCGCGAAGCCATGCGCACCGAACTGGCGCTGGCCTTGCAGGCCGATTGGGAATGGGCCTGGGAACAACACCAGAACACCGGTGGCTACCGACCCGACAGCGTGTCTGCCGGCCGCCGCGCGCTCAGCGGCATGGCCTTGCACATGCTGTGCATCGCCGCCAAGACCACGGGCGATGCCGTCTGGCCCGGCAAGGCCTACCAGCGTTTCAAGGACGCCGGCAACATGACCGACCGCTTCAACGCGCTCACGGCCCTCGTGGCCAGCGGCCATGACCTGGCCGCCCCTGCCCTGGCCCGCTTCCACGCCCTGTTCAAGGACGAACCCTTGGTCATCGACAAGTGGTTTGCCCTGCAGGCGGGCGCCCCGGACCGGGGCGGCAATATCCTGCCCATCGTGCGCCAGCTGATGCAGCACCCGGACTTCAGCCTCAAGAACCCCAACCGTGCACGTAGCGTCATCTTCAGCTACTGCAACGCCAACCCCGGCGCCTTCCACCGCCAGGACGCCGGTGGCTACGTGTTCTGGAGCGAGCGCGTGATTGAGCTCGACGCCATCAACCCGCAAGTGGCCGCCCGCCTGGCCCGCGCGCTGGACCGCTGGAAGAAGCTGGCAGACCCCTGGCGCACGGCAGCCCGCGAAGCCATTGCCCGCGTGGCCGCCCGCGAGGGACTGAGCAACGACGTGCGCGAAGTCGTCAACCGCGCGCTGTCTGAATAATCAAGGAGAACCCCCATGGCAAAACCCATCAGCCTCACCCGTTACCTCGTCGAGCAGCAACGCGTTGACGGCCACATCCCCGGCGACCTGCGCCTGCTGCTGGAGGTGGTTGCCCGCGCCTGCAAACGCATCAGCCAGGCCGTGAACAAAGGCGCGCTTGGCGGCGTGCTGGGCAGCGCCGACAGCGAGAACGTGCAAGGCGAAGTGCAGAAGAAGCTGGACATCATTGCCAACGAAGTGCTGATCGAAGCCAACGAATGGGGCGGCCACCTGGCAGCCATGGCGTCGGAAGAGATGGACAGCATCTACCTGGTGCCCAACCGCTACCCGCAAGGCGAATACCTGCTGCTGTTCGATCCCCTCGACGGCTCCAGCAACATCGATGTGAACGTGAGCATCGGCACCATCTTCAGCGTGCTCAAGAAGCCCGAAGGCTCGCCTGGAGTGACCGAGCAGGACTTCCTGCAAGCCGGCGCCCAACAGGTCGCAGCCGGCTATTGCGTCTATGGCCCGCAAACCACCCTGGTGCTCACGGTGGGCGATGGCGTGGCCATGTTCACCCTGGACCGCGAACAAGGCTCCTTCGTGCTCACGCAAGAAAACGTGCGCATCCCTGAAGACACCAAGGAATTCGCGATCAACATGAGCAACATGCGCCATTGGGACGAGCCCGTGAAGCGCTACATCGACGAATGCCTGCAAGGCAAGGAAGGCCCGCGCGGCAAGGATTTCAACATGCGCTGGATCGCTTCCATGGTGGCCGACGTGCACCGCATCCTGACCCGCGGCGGCGTTTTCATGTACCCCTGGGACAAGCGTGAACCCAACAAGCCAGGCAAGCTGCGCCTCATGTACGAAGCCAACCCCATGAGCTGGCTGGTCGAACAAGCTGGCGGCGCAGCTACCAACGGCAAGCAACGCATTCTGGACATCCAGCCCAAGCAACTGCACGAACGCGTGAGCGTCATCCTCGGCTCCAAGAACGAGGTGGAGCGGGTCACCAGCTACCATTCGACGCTATAATTTGAGGCTCAAGCCGGTGTAGCTCAGTCGGTAGAGCAGCTCATTCGTAATGAGAAGGTCGGGTGTTCGATTCATCTCTCCGGCACCAAGTCAGCAAAGGAAAACCCGCTACCAAATTGGTAGCGGGTTTTTTCTTTTAGGGGGCCATGTAGCCACCATGTAGCCAGTGGTACGGGATTATTCAGCCTCCACACCTCCCACTTAACATCAGGCGCCGCGCGCAAGATCGCATGTCAGCGCGCGGCTGCGAGGCAATTTTTTCTGTGCAGGACGACACAGGTAGGCGCTACCAAGCATCCATCCTGTGTGGCCTGCCCACCGGCTAGAAATCCAACGACAGCGGAACCACAAGGGTAACTACAGGTGGAACCAGACTGGAACCAGACTGGAACCAGAGGGTACATCGCCAAAAAAAAGAGTCCACACGAAGTCACCTTCTCCACGCGTCAACCTGTAATCCAGGTTCCGCTTGACTCCCTTCAGGCGCCTTGTCGATGATCCTTGCCCCAAAGGTCACTTCGGCCACAGGGCGTACTCCACACGACAGCAAGGGCCGAAAGCAGGGGCCGCGTGGAAGAAAACCAGCCAGCGCTTTTGCGAGACGGCGCTTGCGGCGTTGTTGCGGCGACCGCGATGAACAGACACTGCGACACGGTGATGAGGACGGCTGGCCCCCGATACAGGGCGTCTGGAAATCGAACGCAACGCCTCCAGGGCGGCGAGGTCCTGAACGATCAGGATGTAGCACCGAAAACGATGGGGATCATCGTCGTCGTCTCGCCCCTCTGGTTCAACGACTCTCGAACCATTGCGGCAGCGCAAATCTGGCCAAGTCAGCTTTTGGCCTGGGTACGCACCAAGGTCTTGACGATTTCCAACGCGAGCTTTTGGTATTCGGGCGACAGCGACCGAAAGTACCTGCGCATCTGAACCGCATCACGCGCCAGGTCATCAGGATGCACTTCCGAGCTGGCCGACCCGGTCGCAAAAGTGCGCCCTTCAGCCAGCGCATAGAGTTCTGCGACGGAGGACTGCAGCGCGGCAGCGATGGCGTTCAGAACGTCCTCTGATGGCTGCTGCAGGCCTCGCTCAATCCGCGAGAGGTTGCTGGCATCGGTACCGACCTCGAACGCGAGCGTTTCGAGGCTGTCACCTCGCTCCGTCCGCAGCGCCCGAATCACTTTGCCAATGTTCATGCAGGGCATTCTCGAAAGTCCGAACCCACAGCACAAAGCGCATTGCGCCAATCGCAAACTACAATTTGCGTTTTGCGCAAACACAAACCACAAGCGGGCCCTGGCCCGCTTGAGCGCTTGTGGCGAAGCTGTCTTGCGTATTTGGGAGCCCCATGAGCCAGAACACCGATATCCAAAAGCTTCCAGAGGTCGTGCGATTCATCCCCCGGATTCTGGCCACCCTGCGCGAGATGAACGGCGTGGCCAAGGCTGGAGCGGTGAAGGCCGCTGTGGTACAGGCCATCTCCGAGGCGGGCGAGCCCGTCAATGATCAGATGCTCTCCAGCGGCGTACCAAAGTACCAGAATGACATTTACTGGGCGCGCATGTACCTGGTCAACGCGGGCTTGCTGGAACCGTCCAAGGTGGCTGGTCACGGCGTGTGGAAGCTGACGCCAGAGGGCTGGCAGTCGCCCCTGGACATGTCCACGGCAGCGGCGATCTACTTCCAGACCGCCAGCAAGGGCAACAAAAACAAAGATGAGGCAGATCTACCCGCCCCCAACGGTGACGATCTTCAGCAGGATCTGGAAGGCACCGTCAACTGGCAGGTGCAGCTCAAGGAGATTCTTTGGTCGCTGTCGGACCAGGGCTTTGAGCACCTGTGTGCAGCCATCATGACCGCCAATGGTCTTGACCAGATCAAGGTAACCGGCAAGTCAGGGGACAAGGGTATCGACGGCATGGGCCTGATGTCCCTGGACGACGCCGGCCTGGTCTCCATCCGGGTGGCCTGGCAGTGCAAGCGCTACACCAACACCACGGTGAGTTCCGTTGAAGTGCGCAACTTCCGCGGCTCTTTGGACCACAAGACCGACCATGGGATCATTTTCACGACCTCCACCTTCACGGCAGAAGCCATGAAGGAGAGTGTTGCGCTGGGCAAAGCCCCTGTGCGCTTGGTGCCGCTTGATCAGCTCATTGAGATGCTCAAAAAACTCAAATTGGGCGTGGTCTCCGAACCCGAGCCCGCCGTGGTGGATGCATTCTTCGAGCAGTACCGCAAATCGTGGCCCAGCGCACCGGTTGCATCTCTGCCCTTCTCCACGACGTCCTGAATATCAAAAATGCAGGAATCGCGATCATGAAGCACTTTCACCCCCGCAAAGGCGACCACGGCCAGCAGATAGAACTGCACGCACCGAGCCAGCCGACAGCGCTGTCGAGCTGGGATGATCCGAACGAAATAGCCACGGTCACCCCCGACGGGCCGTGTCCATTGACCTTGAACGGCATCGCCTTTGCCGATTGGGCCGCCGCACCGACCACTGCCGCCGGTTGGGAGGAGCAGGTAGCGCTGACGGCCGCAACGTTCACCGAACCGCCGATGACAACCACAACTGGAAAGGCGCCTGCGTCGGGTATCGTCCTTTTTGAGGCCGATGGCCGGGTGTGGGTCGTTTCTCCCAGCAACGCCTTTGGCGGCTACATAAACACATTCCCCAAAGGCAAACTCGACAGTGGTTTCACTCTGCGCGCAAATGCACTGAAGGAGGGCTACGAAGAATGCGGGCTGCAGGTGGCGTTGACCGGTTTTCTGTGCGACTCACTCCGCAGCACGTCGGTGACGCGCTACTACACCGCCAGGCGGATCGGCGGGCATCCCGCCAGGATGTGTTGGGAAACGCAGGCGGTGCATCTTGTACCCCGGGCCGAACTTGCGAAGTTCATATCTCACAAAAATGACCAAGTCATCCTCCAGGCGTTGCAGGCGCTGAGCTGACCCAGAACATAGGGCTCAAAACATGTGGATATTTCTGCCAGAGAGCTTCATCAGCGTGGTCCAAAAGCCCGGTGACACGGACACGCTCACAGTGCGCGCGCGTATCAAGGGCGACATCGAATCAGTGTTTCCAGAGGCCTATGTGGAGGCGGACAAGGGCACGGACTACAAGTACCGGGCACGCGTGTCCAGGCATGCGGTGGCGCAAGTGCTTCACGACCAGGTGATGGACTTGAACTGGGGCAACTTCAAGGGCGAGGTAAAAGACCGCAAGCGCCACGATGCCTATATGAACGTTTGGCGGGCAATGTATGCGGTCCAAGACCGCTGAGGGTGCTGAAAACTCGACGGGTATGGCCTCCAAGCCGGACTTTGTCGGGGATCCTGGCGACTGTGACCTGTGCGGTAGACCACTCCGTGGGGAACTGTTTTTTTGCGATGCAGAACTGCCCGCCCAAGGCGGCTGCTGGGGCATGCTTTGCAAATCGTGCACTGACAGTGAGGGTGTGCAGCCAGGCTGGGGCAGCGCACAGTTCTATCAGCGTCTAGACGGCTCCGTTGCAGGCCAGACGGCAGGCGATGGGTATGAGCAATTGCATTGGCGCTGTGTGGCAGGCAAGCCACCCGCTAACGTAGTCCTCGACTAGCGAAAGGCTGCGCCTGGATTGCCTTGACTTGTGAGGCGTCCCCGGCACACTGAGCATCCCATCCGAAATCAACCAAACATCCATGCGCGACGACTGGTTCAGCCGCCTGACGGGCTTCAACGAAGGCCCTTACGACACAACAAGAGAGTTGCTGGAGGTGAACGGGTCCACCTTGCGCTCCAAGGTCAACGACCGGAGTTTTTGTATCGGTCAATTTGAGATGCCCTCGCTCGCCGACCTGCGCCTGCGGGTGGCCGAGGGTACTGGTGCCTCTGGCCCCAATCGGGTGAGCATCGTCACTGGCGACGTGCGCAAGATGCACCAGTTGCCAGAGTATGCGGGGGCGCTGTTCCAGGTAGCCAGCCAGTTCAACGCGCTGGAGATGGTGGGGCCCAGCGTCACCCCTGAAGACGGTGTAACTCGGTACGAGCATGACCGCACTCAAGGCCCGGCATGCGCCATTGCGGCGGGGGCAGCGACGATTTACCGCAACTACTTCGCCCCGGTTGGTGACCAGATTGGCCAGAGTGCTGCGAATCAGCTGGAGGGACTCTCCGACGTTGGTGCAGAACTGGCCCGTGCGCTGGGGCGCCCAGTGAGCGATCTCTGGAGCATGCAAAACGGCTACGCACTTGCCACTCGCGCGGGTCTCCACATGATTGCGTCGCACCTGCGAGAGATCGGGGATGCGGGGAGCAGCGAATTAGCGGGGCGATTGCGAATTGGCTGGCACCAAGGTGTTGAGGTAACTGATGGCCCAAGCTCACCAGGGCAGTTGGTGAACCAAATTTTTTGCTCGGCACTTCCCGTCGCCTACGGACAGTGGCCACAGCCGCTTTGGCAAGAGTTTGCACAGCTGATCCTCGATGCGGCATACGAGGCGACCCTGCTGGCCGGCGTCCTCAACAGTCGCCAAGGCGGCTCGAATATTGTGCTGCTAACCTTGCTGGGCGGTGGTGCTTTCGGGAATGCCCCCGAGTGGATCCACACCGCCCTCCAGCGGGCGATAAGCAAAACCCAGGGTCACGGCCTGGACGTTCGGGTGGTGAGCTACGGGCATCCATCGCCGCAGTTGCAGACATTTGTGAAAGTCTAGGGTGTTGGGATCGGTACTTTTTTTTCCGTGGGGCAAGCTGGATCGGCAGATCGACGGCTCCGTTAGGACACACAGCCTGATAGACCACATGACGGACGTTGCCGCCGTCATGCACCGCCTGCTGCACCTGCCCGCCATTGAACGCGCCCTACAAAAGGCGGCGGGCCGCAACCTGACTGACACCGACCGTGCGCGCTTAGCGGTACTGGCCTTTTTGCACGACATCGGCAAAGCCAACGCAGGTTTTCAGTGCCGCTACTGGAGCGATGTCAAACAGCGCCCGCCCGGCTGGCACAGACCGCCATGTGGCCACGGGCCGCAGGGCTGGGGTTTGTTTGAAGACTATCAAAGTGGACAGCATTGGCCCCGGCGCGTCATTGCAAATCTGCCACTTGACGCAATCGGAACTTGGGGTGATGCATGCCTGAATTTGCTACATGCCAGCATCAGCCATCATGGCCGCCCGGTGAAAAGTGAAGGCCACAGCAACCAGTGGGAGCCAGTGCAACATGCAGGTCAAGTGCTCTACGACCCAGCACACGCCGTTGCCACCATGGGCGCAGAAATTCAGGCCCAATACCCCCAGGCCTTCATTAAAGATGCCCCAGAGTTGCCCGACACTGCCGCATTCACCCACCTGTTTGCCGGCCTGGTGCAACTGGCCGACTGGCTCGGCTCAGACACCCGTCCGGGCTTTTTCCCCTACACCCAGGCAGGAGAAATTCGCTCAAAAACGGCTCCAACCCTTGCGCAGCAAGCGCTACGTGCTATTGGTTTAGAAGTGGGCGATGCCGCCACGCGCCAACAAGATACCCATGCCGACTTTGTGCAGTCCTTTGGCGTGCCTACGCCCCGCCCCATGCAGACGGCCATGGCCGATAGCAGCCTGGGGCCGGTCGTGGTGCTGGAGGCTGAAACTGGCAGTGGCAAAACCGAAGCAGCGCTGTGGCGCTTCTTGCAGCTGTGGCGCGCTGGCCAAGTCGATGCGCTGTATTTCGCATTGCCCACCCGCGTAGCGGCCACCCAGTTGTACGAGCGCGTGGTCGATTTTGTGCAAAGCACTTGGAAAACCACACCACCAGTCGTTGTGCGTGCGCTGCCGGGTTACACCGCCGCCGACAGCCACGGCTACCAGGCGCTACCCGGCTTTCAGGTGCTGTGGCATGACGAACCCCAGGACGACGAGGCCGAGCGCCGCTGGGCCGCCGAACATCCCAAGCGCTACCTGGCCGCACCGATCGCCGTGGGAACTATCGATCAGGCGCTGCTGGGCGCGTTGCAGCTCAAGCACGCCCACCTGCGCCACGCCATGCTCTCGCGCAGCCTGCTGGTGATCGATGAAGTCCACGCCTCCGACGCCTACATGACCCGCCTGACCGAGCACCTACTGCGCGCCCATGTGGCCTGCGGAGGTCAGGCGCTGCTGCTGTCTGCCACGCTGGGGGCCACGGCGCGCACACGCTACCTGTCGATTGGCGCACGCGGCGTGCAGGCGCCGCCGACGCTGGCCCAGGCGCAAGCGCTGGCCTACCCGGCCATCAGCCACCGCAGTGCTAGCGGCCCGCAGTTGCTGGCGGTGGAGGGCAACCCGCGCCAAAAAACCGTCCACTGGCAAACACTGGACAGCATCGCCGAGCCCGAGCGTATTGCCGCCCTGGCCGTGGAAGCAGCGGCCCAGGGCGCGCGCGTGCTGGTGGTGCGCAACACCGTACCCGCCGCCATCGCCACCTTGCAGGCCGTGGAGGCGCTGGCCGCAGCGCGCGCAGTGGACTGCCTGTTCAAAGTGGGCGGCGTCAGCACCCTGCACCACAGCCGTTTCAGCCGCCAGGATCGGCCTTTGCTGGATGCTCAGGTGCAGGAGCAGATGGGCAAGCAGCGCAGCACCCGCCCCGGTGGTGCAGGGCTGGTGGTCATTGGCACGCAAACGCTGGAGCAAAGTCTGGACATTGATGCCGACCTGCTCATCACCGACCTGTGCCCCATGGATGTGCTGCTGCAGCGCCTGGGTCGACTGCACCGCCACGATCGCGCACAGCGCCCCAGCGGCTGCGAGCAAGCCCGCGCCTGGGTGCTCACACCCACTGGCCACGACCTGACTCCTTTGCTGCAACGCCAAAGCCACGGTCTGGGGCCGATACGCCTCAAAAATCAACCGATGGGCGGTGTTTACATTGATCTGCGCGCCCTCGAAGCCACCCGCCGCCTGATTGACGCCGCCCCTACGCGCAACATCCCGGCAGATAACCGCACCCTGGTGGAAGGCGCCACCCACAGCGAGGCCCTGGACGCTATTGCCCAAGCAATGGGCGAAGCCTGGGTGTGCTTTGGCAACGAGGTGGATGGCGGGCGCAACGCGACTGGAACCATCGCCAACCTGCACGCACTGGACTTCGAGCGCCACTTTGGCGATCCACTCTTTCCCGACGACCAAGGCAGTATCGGCAGTCGTTTGGGCGCAGCCGACCGACTGGTGGTGCTGGACTCCGCACCGCATGGCCCCTTCGGTCAGCCTGTGCAACAACTGGCACTGCGCCACCACATGCTTCAGTCAGGTCTGCCTGTAGACGCACAACCAGACACGGTGCAGGCATTGCCTGACCAGCCGGGTTTCGATTTCAGCCTGGGCAGCAGGCGATACCGTTACAGTCGTTACGGCTTGGAGCGTTTATCCAAACAAGATTGATAGCCAAAAAGGACTCTAGCCCTTTTGCAACAAGCGCCAGCAGCTATCAATTTTCATTCCAAGCACAAGGAGAGCCCCGCCTATGCGTGCCCAAGTCCCGGAAATTCCTGCCACCGCTGTACTGCTGTGGAATCTGCTGGACGAACCGCTGATTCGCTGGCGCAGCACCGATGGTGGCGCCCTCCACAGCACCAGCCTGCCCCAACTCCTGGCCGCCATGGCAGCCAACGAGGTGCGCGATTTTCCGGCCCTGCGGCCCCATCAGCGCCACCCTTGGCACGCCTTCCTGGTGCAGCTGGGCGCCATTGCACTGCACCACGCGGAGCAAAGCCAGCCTTGGCACTCGGCAGCAGATTGGCGAGCTGCGCTGCTGGCGCTGACGCCCAATGACCCGGACGGTTCCCCTTGGTGCCTGGTAGCGCCTGCCGATAGATCCGCACTGCTGCAAGCGCCCGTGCCGGGCGAAAACCCTGCTACCTGGAACAACCTGCTGCACGCTGCCGACGCGTTGGATATGTTGGTCACGTCCAAGAACCACGACCTCAAGGCCGCCCGTGCCCGCCATGCCCAAGCCGACGACTGGTTGTTCGCCTTGCTCAGCTTGCAAACGCAAGAGGGTTTTCTGGGGGCAGGCAACTACGGTATTTCGCGCATGAACGGTGGCTTTGCCAGCCGTCCAGGCGTAGGTGTGGCGGCTGTGGGTGCCTGGGGCTTGCGCTGGCAGAGCGATGTCGCCAGCCTTCTTCAGCAACGCGAGCGCATCGCCAGCAACTACGGCTTGGCGCCCACCGGCGGCCATGCGCTGTTGTGGCTGCTGCCCTGGTCAGGAACGGACGCCCTGGCTTTGCAGGCACTGGATCCGCTGTATATCGAAATCTGCCGCCGTGTACGGCTTGCTGCACCCCAAGGGCGCATCCAGGCCCACGTGACTGGTAGCAAGGTCGCCCGCATTGCCGCCAAAGACAGCAATGGCGTGACCGGCGATGCCTGGACGCCCATAGAGACGGCCAAAGCCAAAGCCTTGACCCTTTCGCGCAACGGCTTCGAATACAAATTGATGAGCGAGCTGATCGCAGGCGATGGCTACACCCTGGGCGCCGCCTGGCGGCTGGATGGCTGGCCACAAAACACCCCACTGCAAGCCATTGCCCAAGCCACTGTGCGCGGCCAGGGCAAGACTGAGGGCTACCACGAACGGCGTGTGCCCATATCGCCCAAGTTACGACGGCTGCTGACCAGTGGGCAGCGCCCGCTGGTAGCCAATTTAGCCAAAAAACGCATCCAGGCCATAGCAGACATGCGCAAGCTGCTATGGATTTCTTTGTCCCTGCTGTTTGCCAACGGCGAGAACGACAGCGGCAACGACGCCATCAGCCACCGCGCCAGCCGCTTTGCCCAGCCCTTTGAACAGCACGAAGACACGCGCTTTTTTGACGACTTGGCACATCACGTCGAGGCCGAGGGCGCGCAGCAAGACGCTGTGTACCTGCAATGGCTCTTGGGCTTGGCCGAACGCGCCGAGGCCGTGTTGCAGCACGCCTTTGTCGCTGGCCCGCGCAGCGGCATGCAGCGCTACAAGGCTCAGTCTGCGGCCCTGTCGCGCTTTCATGCGGGGCTGCGTGGCGGCAAGAAACCGCCGTTTCCTGAGCTGGTGAGCCACTACGCCCAGCAACGCACCGCCCGTTCATTTGTTTCAGAAGGAGAAGTCCGTGCTTGATTCCACCTGCATCCAAGTGCCCAACCCGGCTGAAAGTACGGACAACCCATCGGCTCCCGTCATAACGGGCAATGTTTTCAACGCCATGGCCACCTACATCCAGCACGCCAGCCCCGGTGAGCGTGCTGCGCTGGCGCGTCTGAACCCCGACCAGGTGCTGCGACCGCACGAAATCGCGGCCCTCGCGCGTGCCCTGCTGGCTGCTGGTTTGCAGCCCGACACGTGGCGCCCGGCCACCTGGCAACGCTGGGCGCTGATCGCCCACGGCATGGCCCTGGCCGGGCACGACGGCGCAGGCCGCTTGGGCTGGCAACTGGCGCAGGCCGGGGTGGCCGAGTCGCGCGTAACCAAGCTACTGACCGCACGGGGCGATGCCTTTACCCAGCTGCTGCCGCGTGTACTGCGCCTGCTGGCCAGCAAGAGCGTGCGCCCCAACTGGCACGAGCTGGGCTCGCTGGTGCTTAAAGAAAGCAGTACCGAACGCGAAGCTGCACAGCAGGCCGAAAACATACGCCTGCGTATCACCGGGGCCTACTTTTCTGCCCAATCCCAAGACAAAAAAGCCCTGTAAGCCACGTACAGCAAGCGCACGCAGCTATCAAAAAAGATGCATCCCCCATTCGGAACGCCACCCACCACTTGCCCAGGAGACTCCATGACCTTGCCCCGCTTTTTGCAAATCCACACCCTGCACAACTACCCTGCAGCCTTGCTCAACCGCGACGATGCGGGGCTGGCCAAACGCCTGCCGTATGGCGATGCCATCCGCACGCGCATTTCCTCGCAATGCCTCAAGCGCCATTGGCGCGTGGCCGACGATGCCTTTGCCCTGAAAAACCTGGACGTGCCGATGGCTGTGCGCTCGCGCGCATTTGTTGAACGTATTGAGTCTGCCATGCTCGCCGAAGGAGTTGGGCAAGAAATTGCCAAAACCGTTGCATCTGCTTTGCGTGACGCGCTGAAAAAACCCATAGACAAACTGCTCAAAGAATCCAGCAAGCCCCAAAAGAAAAGCAAAAAAACTGAAATCTCAGATGCCGATGGATTCGACAACGCTGCTCAAGAAACCGATAGTGAGCAAAAGCAAGCCATTCTTCTTGGGGTTGCCGAGTACGAATACCTGACGCAGGCATGTCTACAGGTGGCCAAAGCTACGTCAGCAGTTGACGCTCGGAAAGAGCTTTTTCTGCGAATCAAAGCAGAACAGGAGAACTGGAAACAAATCCCACTGAATAGCGGCCTTGAATCGGCCCTGTTTGGCCGCATGGTCACCTCTGACGTGCTGGCCAGCCGCGATGCCTCCATATATGTGGCGCACGCCTTCACCGTGCATGAAGCTCAGGTAGAAAACGACTACTTCACCGTGGTCGATGACCTGCTGCAAGAAGCGGGAGAAGCGGGCTCCGCAGGCATCTTCGATACCGAACTGGCCAGCGGCCTGTACTACGGCTACCTGGTGGTGGACGTGCCGCAACTGGTGGCCAATCTGGAAGGCGTCCCTATCAAAGACTGGGCCAGCGCCACCCCCGAACAGCGCGCCCTTGCGGGCCGCGTGGTGCAAAGTCTGCTGCACTTGGTGGCCACCGTCAGCCCCGGCGCCAAGCGCGGCTCTACCGCACCGTTTGAATGGGCCAAATTCATGTTGGTGGAGGCGGGCGACTGGCAGCCGCGCAGCCTGGCAGGCGCCTTTCAGAATGCACTGCCCACACGCCAAGCCGGGTTGCGCCAAGCTGCCGTGCAGCGCCTGGCCGATGAAATCGCCCGCATGGATGCGGCTTACGGCGCACCGCTGGCACGGCGCTATCTGGCCGTTGACGACGTGAGCGTGCCCGGCGCCCAGCGCCTGCCGTTGAACGCGCTGGCCGACTGGGCGCACACCGCCGTGGTGCAAGCCAGCGTGGAGGTGTGAGGTGCAGCGCCATCTGGTACTGCGGCTGGCCTCGCCACTGATTGCCTTTGGCGGCGAAGCCATCGACAACTTGGGCGTCATCCGCGACTTCCCGGCGCTGTCCATGGTCACGGGCCTGATCGCCAATGCGCTGGGCTGGGATCGCAGCCAGGCGCAGGAGCACAACCGCCTGCAAGCGCGCCTGCGCATGGGCTGTGTGCTGGCGCCTGGGGCACAACGCGTGCAGGATTTTCAAACCGCCCAACTGGCCAAGGACGACAAAGGCTGGACGACCTGGGGTACGCCCGAAGAACGCGCGGGCGGCTCGGGCACCTACGCAGGGCCACACCTGCGCTACCGCGACTACCACGCCGACCTGTGCGCCTGGGTGGCGCTGGCCCTGCACCCTGCCGATGAAGCGCCCACGCTGGAACACATCGCCGCCGCGCTGGACAAACCCGCGCGCCCCCTGTTCATAGGCCGCAAACCCTGCCTGCCCGCCGACCGGCTGGTGGCAGGCTGGCACACCGCAGCCGACCTGCGCAGTGCCTTGCAGGCCATCGTGACCGAACAAACCGCCGCCGCCCCCGCCACCGCCTGGCGTGCCCAGTGGCCCGATGGCGAAGGCGCCCAGCCCGGTGACCGGCTGCTGGACATTTGCGACGAACGCAACTGGGCCAGCGGCGTTCACGGTGGCTGGCGCCCCGTGCGCGAGGCCACGCTGCGAAGTACCGAGAACACCGCATGACAACCATCCCACCGCTGTATTTGCTGCACACCCAGCCCGACGCGCGCCTGCTAGCCGCCTGGATGGCTCGCCACCATGCACGCCACGCCCGCCAAAGCGCCGACCTGGGCGATGCCCTGCATGGCCTGCTGCGCGCGGCCTTTGGTGAGCACGCCCCGCAACCTTTTCGCTACCTGGACGAGCGCCAGGGCTTGCTGGCCTACACCCCGCTGGACGCACAAGCCATGGCTGCCCAAGTCGCCCTGGCCGATCCGCTGGCGGCACAAACCCTGGGGCTGGGTGCGTGCAGCAGCCACGGGGGCTACCGCCTCAGACCCTTTCCCACCGCATGGCCGCAAGGGCAGGTGCTGGGTTTTGAAGTGCGCGTACGCCCCACCGTGCGCGGTGACCGGGGCGAGCAGGATGCGTTTTTGCACGCTGTGGCCCAAGCAGGGGGCAAGGACGGTGCGCCGCTGGAGCGCGAAACGGTCTATACCCAATGGCTGCGCGAGCACCTGGCCGTGCGCGATGGGGTATCGCCCCAGCCGTGGCAAAGCGCGGTAGAGCTGCTGGACGTGCAACTGAGTGCCTTTGCGCGCAGCAAAAGCGTACGCCGCACCCAGGCCAGCGCTGACCAGGGCCGCAAAGGCCACGCCAGCGACGGGCCCGACGCCACCTTGAAGGGCCGCCTGCGCATCACCGACCCCACCGCTTTCGCCCACCTGCTGGCGCGCGGCGTGGGGCGGCACCGCGCCTTTGGCTTTGGCATGTTGCTGCTGCACCGGGCCACCTGAAGGCCCAGCCCATGCTCAAAGGCCGCCTCGGGCTTGAGAAAGCCCGCATTCCGCACGCTGACCGCCATGGCCTGCTGTGGCTGTCGCGTGGCGAGCTGTGCGTCATCGACGGGTGCTTGCACTTTCTGCGCGGTAAAGACAGCCTGACGCCGGGCATTGACCAAATACCGCACCAGGCCGTCTCCATGATTTTGCTGGGCCCAGGCAGCAGCGTCACCCACGACGCACTGCGCCTGCTGGCGCGCCACGGCACCTTGCTGGCCGCTGTGGGAGAAGATGGTGTGCGCAGCTACACCGCCCCGCCCCTGCTGCCTGACCGCTCAGACGTGGCCCGGCGCCAGGCCGAACTGTGGGGCAACCCACGGCGGCGCATCAGCGTGGCACGCCACATGTACGCACTGCGCCTGGGGGAGGCGCTGCCGCACCGCGACCTCGATACCTTGCGCGGCATTGAAGGCGCACGGGTCAAAGCCATCTACCGCCTGATGGCGCAGAAATACGGCATCGACTGGGAAGGCCGCCACTACGACCGCGCCAACCCCAACGCCACCGACATTCCCAACCAGGCCATCAACCACGCCGCCACTGCCGTGCAGGCCGCTGCCGCCATTGCGGTGCAGGCTGTGGCGGCATTGCCCCCGCTGGGTTTTATCCATGAAGACTCAGGGCAGTCTTTTGTGCTGGACATCGCTGATCTGTACCGCGAAACCGCTACCCTGCACATTGCATTCACCGCTGCTAAGCAGGCAGAAAAATCAGATGAAACCATTGACCGGCTGGTGCGGCGCGAAGCGGCCACGGTGTTTCGCAAGCAGCAGGTAATTGCTTCGATGATTGACAGCATTCAGCGCGTTTTGCGCATGGACGAGGTAGGCCATGGCACTGGTGATGATCGTGATTCGTGACATGGCAAACCGTTTTCACGGTTTTTTGTCGTCGACCATGCTGGAGGTAGCACCCAACGTGTTTGTGTCGCCACGCATGAACCCGGGTGCCCGCGAGCGGGTTTGGAAGGTGCTGGTGGACTGGTACGCCTACGAGCAGCAAGGCAGCGCTGTGATGGTGTGGCGCGATTTGAACGCTGTGGGCGGTGTGGGAATCGACCATTTGGGAGCCCCCCCGCGCGAATTGGTGGAAGCCGATGGCATGTGGCTGGTGCGCCGCTACGTTTCGACGACCGAATAAGCTCTTTAAAATTTCGCATCTATTTTTAGGATTTCTCTTGCACGACAACAAGTTAAGTGCGAGAGGTTGCCCCGCGCGAGCGGGGATAGGCCCGAACTGGGCAGGCGCGTGGGCGAGTCTCACCCGGTTGCCCCGCGCGAGCGGGGATAGGCCCAGACCAGGCAGGACGTTCTGAGCCGCGCGCTGGGTTGCCCCGCGCGAGCGGGGATAGGCCCCAATCGCGTTGCATCGCCTACCACACGCTCTTGGGTTGCCCCGCGCGAGCGGGGATAGGCCCTGGTGAAGTCAGCCAAGAGCCGCGGGATATACGGTTGCCCCGCGCGAGCGGGGATAGGCCCTCAATCGTTGCCATGAGCTGTCACCTCCATGGGGTTGCCCCGCGCGAGCGGGGATAGGCCCCGCCGTGTTGGAGTTTGGCCCCGGCTACATGCGGTTGCCCCGCGCGAGCGGGGATAGGCCCCGCCGTGTTGGAGTTTGGCCCCGGCTACATGCGGTTGCCCCGCGCGAGCGGGGATAGGCCCGCTTTCAGCTTCCACTGTTCACCGGCCAGGAAGGTTGCCCCGCGCGAGCGGGGATAGGCCCTCATTCAACATACGCTTGACCCAGCGAGCGCCGGTTGCCCCGCGCGAGCGGGGATAGGCCCACAACCCGTCGTCTTGGCGCTGCTCCTGTTTGGGTTGCCCCGCGCGAGCGGGGATAGGCCCCTCACCGAATCCCTAGCCCACCTCCCAGCTACGGTTGCCCCGCGCGAGCGGGGATAGGCCCGCCGCGCCGATATGGATGCGGCGCTGTCTACGGGTTGCCCCGCGCGAGCGGGGATAGGCCCATGGGGACTAGATCAATGGGCAGGCTTGCGCCGGTTGCCCCGCGCGAGCGGGGATAGGCCCAGCCTCGAATGCAGCATCCTTCGCGTCATCACGGTTGCCCCGCGCGAGCGGGGATAGGCCCTACGAGAAGTACCTAATCGCGGCTGGAGTTGAGGTTGCCCCGCGCGAGCGGGGATAGGCCCTACGGCAGGCCAATACACGCTAGACCGGTGGAGGTTGCCCCGCGCGAGCGGGGATAGGCCCGCAGTGGACTTCGGCAATTGGGAAGCCGATACGGTTGCCCCGCGCGAGCGGGGATAGGCCCTTCCAGCGCTACATCAAGCGCATGGCCATCTCGGTTGCCCCGCGCGAGCGGGGATAGGCCTTCAAGGCAGAGGGCATCGCCTTTGCCTCGTGGGGTTGCCCCGCGCGAGCGGGGATAGGCCCAACGTGCTGCACAACCAGCACACCACGGCCAAGGTTGCCCCGCGCGAGCGGGGATAGGCCCCAGCGCCAGGCATCCGGCCGCGCCATGGCTCGGTTGCCCCGCGCGAGCGGGGATAGGCCCTCCACCCCATAAGGCCGATGCTCAAATGGCGTGGTTGCCCCGCGCGAGCGGGGATAGGCCCTTCCGCACCGTCATGGCTCCCCAGGCTATGGCGGTTGCCCCGCGCGAGCGGGGATAGGCCCGTGCAACAACTGGCCGACGAGCTGCCAGGCGCGGTTGCCCCGCGCGAGCGGGGATAGGCCCTGGGAGAACGACCGGCAGAGCAAGTGGGCGCCGGTTGCCCCGCGCGAGCGGGGATAGGCCCGTAGCAGCCTCTTTCTTTGTCCTTGTAGATCGGGTTGCCCCGCGCGAGCGGGGATAGGCCCCCAGACGGCACCGAGCGCGCGCCGACGATTGAGGTTGCCCCGCGCGAGCGGGGATAGGCCCGCTGCCAAGGGTGTGGTGTGTCGTCATTGGATGGTTGCCCCGCGCGAGCGGGGATAGGCCGTGGACACGCGAAGAGCTAATCGCCATCCGCGAGGTTGCCCCGCGCGAGCGGGGATAGGCCCCCTCGGTTTGACCCACAAGACGATCTGCACGCGGTTGCCCCGCGCGAGCGGGGATAGGCCCGGGGTGTACGACGCCACGCTCAGCATTGAGGAGGTTGCCCCGCGCGAGCGGGGATAGGCCGGGTTCGGGCTTGTCTTGCTCGGGTGTTGTTTCGGTTGCCCCGCGCGAGCGGGGATAGGCCCTCCGCCGCCAGCACACCCGCATTGCAGAGCTTGGTTGCCCCGCGCGAGCGGGGAACACTGGAGTAGATGCTTCACGCTCCCGATTGCTACTCGTACGCCCAAAAACGACCGCATTTGGTCACGTCCGACCAACCTGTATATAAGTTAGTTGCTATCATTTTTGATCACCTTTATGGTTTGGTCATCCTTTTCCGGCACCTAACAGGACCATGACCATGACCAGAGTTTTTGCCTACTGCCGCGTTTCGACCTCCGGCCAGACCACCAACAACCAAATCCAGGAAATCGCTGCGGCTGGATTTCACGTTATGCCGATGCGCGCCATCACTGAAACCATATCTGGCAGCATCGCGGCGCGCGAGCGGCCCGGCTTCAGTAAGTTGCTGGAGAAACTCGAAGCCGGCGATGTACTGATCGTCACCAAGCTCGATCGCCTAGGCCGCAACGCGATGGACGTGCGCCAGACGGTTGAGGCCCTTGCCAAACTCGGTGTGAAAGTGCATTGCCTTGCGCTAGGCGGCGTTGACCTTACCAGTCCTGCAGGCAAGATGACCATGGCAGTTATTAGCGCGGTGGCTGAGTTTGAGCGCGACCTCCTGATTGAACGGACTCAAGCCGGATTGGCGCGCGCCAAAAGCGAGGGCAAGGTGCTGGGAAGACCTCGCGCGCTTACCGACGCGGAGCGGGCAGACGCGCTGCAGCGGCTTTCCGCCGGTGAGGCCGTAGCAGCGGTTGCCCGGGCGCTGAAGACCTCGCGAGCAACGGTCATGCGCGTGAGGGATTCTCCAGTGACATGAGCTGAAAGTTGCGCCACCCCTCGCAGGAGGGGCAAAAACCCAAACGCCGCGCGCAGGCGCGCCCCCCTTTCAAGGTCGGCATTAGTTTGTACATGAGCGCTCATACCCTGGCAAGGCTACAGACCGAACCTTGACCGCTCGCCATCCTGGCGAGTCTTCATCAGTGCAATTGCCAATGCTGCGGAAAGATGGTCACCTGCGCATTGACGCAGTTGAGTAACCTTTTGCGCTGTTGCGCCAGCTTTGAGTAAGTCGGCCTCAATTGCAAGCAGCAATTTGTTGTGGTGCGGAGCGTTTCGGGTCGGGTTGGGAACCAGGGGAGTCTTTGGCTTTTTTTCATGAGAACCGCTTTCTAAAAATGGAAGGAAATCTTCGAATTGCGACGGAGGCGGTGACCGCCAAGCCCGCGTACCGGCACCATCGCGCAAAGTTATTCGTAATCAAGGCTGCAGGCATTGGTGCATTGACCTGTCACCTTTTTCAAGAATTTCTACTGAAAGATGTGCATAAAAGGCGGTCAGGCGGTCATGCGGTCTGAGGCCGGAAATAGCCAAGCAATTGCTGGCGTTTTCCGTGACCGGCTCGCGTACCGCCAATTGCGTGCTGCCGGGCCTAAATCGGCGGATCGCCATCTGCTGGGCGCCAGGCACGTTTGCGCGGCTTTTTCCCCACACGCAACTCCACCCAACCGCGATCACGCAGGGCTTGCGCGATCGGGGTAAGTTCACGGTTGGATTTCGGCTGGCGCTCATGAGCATGCAAATACACGTCGATCAGGGCGACCTCCTGCAAGTGCGGTTTAGAGGTGAGGTAACGCTCCAGAAGTTCATCCCAGAAATTCGGATCTAGGCGGTCAGCCTGCTCAAGAGCCGCCATCTCCTCAAATTCTGCAGACAAGTACCACGGTTCGCCTTGCTGATAACGATGCATGGCCTCAGCCCAGATTTGCTCGCGCGTGGCATTCAACAACGCGACGTTGCAGCGCGCTACCCGCACGGGCCAAAAGCGCCGTCCTCCTGTGGAGTCGCTGAGCCATGCTCCATCGGCTCCAGGGTTGATCGTCCCCACAAAAAAACATTTGCGGGGATGGTTCTCCGCACGAGTTCCGTAAGGGGCGCGATAGTGGTCAACCTGACGCGTCACGAACGACTTCACGTCGTCGCTAGTGGATTTTTTCACCGCAGCAAACTCGGCGAACTCAATCATCCATTTACCCGCCAGGCCGAGCAACGAGTCCTTGTTGCCGATGGCTCCGCCGAGGTCCTCGGCAAACCACTTCTCGTCAGGCATTAGTGCACGCAGCAGGCTGGATTTGCCAGTTCCTTGAGCGCCTTCAAGGCACAGCACGTTGTCAAACTTGCAGCCAGGCTGCAATACGCGTGCGGTAGCTCCAATCAGGGTCTTTGAACTAACCGCTCGCACGTAGGGCGAATCTGCAACACCGGCCGAATCAACCAACCAGGTGTCCAACCGCGCAACGCCATCCCACTGCAGTGCGTTCAAGTAGTCCGCTACCGGATGAAATCCATTTTTACGAGCCAGCAGGTTGACAGCGGCTCGCATTGTGCAAATAGACACATTCAAGCCGTAGGAGTCCTGAAGGTGAGCTGCCAGCGCGGCATCGTGGCTATCCGTCCAAGGCCCCTTATGCGCCCCCCACGATGTGTCGTGGCTGCATACGGGCTGGTCAGCAAATTTATCCCAACGGATGAGACCATCACATCGCTGTTCCAACGAAATCAGCTCGGCCACCACGGAAGCTGCTGGGCTACGGCTTGTCAGCACCTGCGCACGGCAAAACTGAAACCGCACCACCTGTGGTTCGCACTCTTCGCGCGGCACCCGCTCCAGCAAGACTGGCCCAAGTTGCTTGGCGCTGTTGATGAGGAAATTTGCTGCAACGCTGCAATTGAAGCTTCCCCCTGCCCAGATTTCCCACTTTTGCGCATCAGCCAATGTGTACAAGATGGATTTTTTTCCCAAGTCTGCAGGGCTTACCATCTCAATCGTGCGCGTGTCCTGGCGCCAGAAGGCGCAGTGCCGACCCTGGATGCCCAAAACGATGATGCCCAGATCACGCTCACCATCACGTTGAGGCATGACGGTAGTGGGTGGATCGATGGCCGCTTTTTTGACAACAGCCAACGCCTTGGAGATCACCTCTGCCACGGAGGCCAAGCCAAACTTCTGATGCCAGTCATTGAAGTCGCTTAAACCGACTGCTGCCTGTTCTTCGCCAGTGCTGTCCTGGACCCGCTCTGGCCATGGCGGAAAAGCGACAAAACCACCCACGGCATCTGAGGCCTTGCGTGCTTGAGTAAGTCCGGGATTGCCCTCCGTCCCCACATCGTTGTCAGCCGCGAACACGATCATGGCGTTGGGACTGTCCACTAGCACTGCTTTGGCGACGGGCAGCAAATTCCCTGCGTCCACGCACACCAAGACTTGGTGGCCAGTGGCCTCGTGCACGCTCGCGCCGGTGGCGTAGCCCTCGACCAAGATGAACACCGGGCGGTCATCGACCACCAGCGGCTTCGAGCCGATCACAAAGAAATTGCCGGACTTACGGCCGTTCCTGAGCAACGACTTGCGGCCGTCAGGCTTCGCGCTGAACGCCTGGAGCGTCCAGATTTTGCGGCTGCGATCCATGATCGGCATCAGGAGCGCCTGCAGGCTGACGACCGTCACCTCGCCGGTGTTTGGGTCGATCCTTGTGATGTCAAAGCGCCCGTAGCGCAGTCCGTGCGACTTGACGCCTTTGCGCTCCAGGTAGGCATGTGACTCGCACGGCGTGGCGGCAGCCCACAGCTCCTGTGCCTTCACAGCAGCAGCCTCCTGGTCTGCCAGCTCTTGCGCTGCGGCCAGAGCATCACGCTCGGCCCGCTCCTTGCGGCGCTGCTCGATTTCGGCTGCAGATGGTTTCTTGTAGGCCGTGTCGTCCTTCCAGCCCACCTGCTTGGCGTCGTAGAACAACGACCCGATGCCGATGCCCTTGCCTGCTTTTATGGATTTCCAGACATCCCGCGCATCGATGGCGCGGTAGGCGCTACTGAGTGACGACCATTGATCCCAAATTTCAAAGCCGTCGTCACCAAACTCCGACTTGATAGCCATGGCCTGCCGCACCCAGACAGCCCGCGAATCGGGTGAAAGGTGACTGAGTGCAGAACGAACGCGTTCCGTCAAGGTTGACGCGCCCAGCGGAGAGGCAGTCTTAGAAAAATTGTGAGAGTCCACCTTCACAACAGTCCCCCTTGTTGCACAAACTGCAACGCCAAAGGCAAATTCGAATGTCCTGACAGCAGATCGGCCAAGTCGAATTGGACTGCGACGAAAATGGCTCCGTCATACAGCCCATTGGGATTAATCTGTACTTGAGCGCATTTGTTTGACTTAGAAAACGCAGCGTAGCTTGCAGATTCGCCATTGGGGATAGGCCAAGTCGGGAAAATCTGAATATTCATCAGACAACCCCCAGCACACGGCGCAATTCAGCTACGGGCCAGGCCAAGCGGCCATTGATGCGAAACGGACGGAGGGGGCCGTTCTCAAAACATGCCCATGCCCGACATGTCTGCGGACGGCGGTTCAGATAATAGGCGGCCTGTTCGGTCGGCACCGTGGGGCGATTGACCAGTTCCAGCGGGGGGAACTGTTGGGACTCAGATACAGCGCGGCGGGTGCCTGCGCTGTGATTGTTTACTGTCTGCATTTTTCACCTTTCCGGCACATTGATTTGTGTCGTGGGGTGAAGTACAAAAGCACCGAAATTTTCCGAAAAACACCCGACAAAACCCCGATATTCGGGATTCAGTCGGATGGTCTTAAATGCAGTTCCGTGTGACAGTTCCAAGCCAAATCGCCGGTTGAAGTGCTTGTGCAGCTTGCCTAATCTTGCCCCTGCTAATCGCCCACTCGCGGGCTCTCGCCTTGTCCCAGTTGCCGTGCATGCCAGCATGTGCAGCAGCCTTCAATCCGTTTCGCGCAGCTTCGCTGAGGTCAGCCTTGATTGACCGCCATTCGTGTTCGAGGGCCGCAATCAATGCGGCCTTTTTCATGGGCATTTCTTGCTTACTGTTGGCGCTGTCCACCCCGGGCGCGGATGCATTGGACCGATCAACACCAGTGCTCTCAACAACTGCGCCACTGTCCTTGAGTTCGTGGGCCTTCACCTCGTCCATGAGAGCGCTCAAGTTCTCGATCTTGATGTTCAGCGGGGTTGTAAGTTGAACACCGGGCGGGCTCTCTTTGGGCGGCAGTTCGACATAAACCCGCCCTCCTCCCGGAAGATATGCTTCCTGCACGTTTCTCGCTTCGCCGTGGTACAGGATGCACTGAAGCGTGGGTATATCGACCTGCAGTTCACCCTGATATGGACGCAGGAGCAAGCGGCCCGGACTCAGGTTCGGAAGGTCTGCGACTACACAGTAGCCGAGCCTGAAATACAGCCCAATCTGTCCACCTATTGCCGCCTCAAGAATTTGCGTTGGTTCCAGGCTCCAGCGCTTGGCGAGTTGATCAACGGTTGTTGTTTTCGGTTCAATCAATGTGCATCCCCCGATCCAACCCCCTATCAGTAGCCCCAGCAGGCCAGCGGGGGACCGGCGTTTCGGCAGGATTGCGGCCCTGCCTAGCTGGGGCGAAACGATTAGGCCATCGCTGGCGCAGGTTGAACTTGCATAGGCGCGTCTTTGAATCGCTGCGCGGCCTGCCACATGTCGTACGCGCTTTGCTCGGCAAGCCACACGCGCGCATCACCGCCACGCCCTACGCCTAGCCATGCCTCGATGCGTAGAGCCATTTCAGGCGATATAGCAGCCCGGCCATTCAAAACACGGGATAAGGTCACACGGGATACGTCCAACTGCTGGGCGGCCTCCGTCACGGAGAGCCCTAGCGCAGGCAAAACGTCATCGCGCAGCGTCAGGCCAGGATGCGGGGGGGCGAACATGCGTGCCATCGTCGTTACTCCTCAGTGGTAGTCCTGGTAGTCCACCAGTACGGCGTCCACTCCTTCAAAGGTGAAGGTCATGCGCCAATTGCCATTCACAGACACTGACCAATGCCCAGCAAGACTGCCTTGCAAGGAATGCAACGCCCAGCCCGGCAAGTTCATATCCTGCGGCTGTTGCGCTTGGTCTAGTCGGGCCAATTGCCTAGCCAGTTTGGGCGCGTGGGCAGCTTGAATGCCTGCCTTACTGCCGCGCTCAAAAAAGGCTTGCAGTCCCTTGTGACGGAATGACTTAATCACAGCGACATTGTATCGCGTAACGATACGATATACAAATCAATTGACTGCACGTAGCTTGCCCGGTTCGGCCTGGGCGTCAAACTGCACCCCAGCTAGGTTGAGAATGTGTGCCTCTATCTGCTCAAGGAATGGGCGTAGAGCATCAATACTGCGCGGCCTGTAGCCCTCAGCGGTTGCGCTGGGCTTGTGCCCCATCACTTGTGCAATAGCCCCTGCAGGAGCCCCGGCAGCCTCGCCCAGCAATGAGAAGGAACGGCGCAGCCCGTGGATTGTCAAGCCCTCGATTGCGGCGCTTTGTAGTGCCTTGGCATGGCTTGCGCGGGTGTCCGTAATGCGCCCTGCCTTGCCTGTGCTGGCGAACACAAACGGCCCCATCCTGGGCAGCGTTGCCAGTAGCTGAGCCATGTAGGGCGTCAGGGGAATGGTTCGGGTGCTGTCTACCTTGTCGGCAATGGTCAGCTTGCGCCACTGAAAATCCACGTTCGCCCATGTCAGGGCGGCCAGTTCCTCGCGGCGGGCACCAGTCAGCAGCAAGGCGCGCAGGTAGGCGCTTGCTGTGCGGTTGCTCAGTTGCTCCACGCCAGCCCACCACCCCGGAACCTGGGCAGCTTCCAGGGCGTCAGTTCGGCGGGTGTTGCTGGGAAGGCCCTCGACAATGGCGGCGGCCTTGCCTGCATCGCGGTCTGTCAGGTTCCGATACTCCGGGCGGGCAGCGCACCAGCGAAGGAAACCCCGAAACATCATCAGGGCGCGGGCGGCTTGGTGTTTGCCGGCCAGAGCTTCACAGTCGAACCAGCTCTTTAGTGTGTCCTCGTTCACCCCGGCCAGTGGTAGCGCCAGCAGCGGATAAAGCGGCCCCGGCCTTGTGGTGCCCTGTCCTCGCTTCTTTGGTTCACCGCCTGGGGCTGCCATTGCCTCAAGGTCAGCACGGTAACGGGGCTTCCATGCATCCCGGCGCTTGGGCTTGCCATTCTCCAGATACAGCGGCCACACATCGCCCACGGTCAGGGCTTTGGCTGTTGCTGCGGCCTTTGTTGCGGCCCTGTCTGCCTGTTGCTGGCGCTCAATCTCTCGGGGGTCTTGTCCGTTGTCCAGCAACACGGCAAGACGGCGGGCTTCGGAGCGGGCTTGTTCAATGCTCCACAACTTCACATCCCCGATGGTGCGGCGGATGGTTTGGCGGTCTAGCTTTGCCTCATAGACAAACGACTTTGCCCCAGCAGAAGTTACACGCACTCGCAGGCCCGGCGCTTCGCTGTCACGCATGAATGCCTGTTGCTTGCCATCTGGGCAGGTCAAGCGCTCGATTGCCCCGGCGGTCAGGTTCACCCGGTCGGACAGGTCGGGGGCTTCGCTCTTTTTCGGTCTTGCCATGCTGATTGCCTCGCTTGGTTTGGCTACACGGGTGTTCCATGTAGCCACCATGTAGCCAAAAAACCCCAATTTTGAGGAATTTCAATCAACACCTGAGCTGTATTTTCATCCAGAAAAATCGCCATAAACTGTTGATTTATATTGATTCTAACAACAACAATCAACACACATAAATACGCCTATCACCTCATTCGTAATGAGAAGGTCGGGTGTTCGATTCATCTCTCCGGCACCAAACAAAAAGCCCTGATTCGCAAGAGTCAGGGCTTTTTTATTGGCGATGGGCGGGAGAGGAGATGCAATCGAATAGATTCGCCCCTCGGAGCCTGCGCCGAGCAGATGCCGACTTTGATGATCGGCACCAGTCACTCAAACGCGCCTCGAACTCAAACACATCGCAACTCACGCTAAGTGCATTCAGTACGACGTCCTGCTCGTCACAGTTAACACCACACCTTCCAAGACACACAGCGCAAAAATTTGCTTGCGAATTTCTGCGGGACATGGAAACTTCGGAGCTAGCGCACTGCGCAAAGATACAGCGCAAGTCGAGCCACCAACAGATGATCTTGCCAACACCACTGCAGGGAGGCATAAAGGCCGTGCAACCCAAGCAACCAATGGATCGCCGCAGCGGACGAGACCGCAGGCAAACGGTGGGCCAACCCCCGCAGAACCATGAAAGAAGAGTAACGGTTGAGCCCCGCCAACCCGAGGTGATTGAGATTGAAGTCACCCCGGAAGAGTTGGGTGCCATGGGGTTCACTACCCGGCAAGGCACACCGCCATCTTCCTAGCACTCGTCACAACCCCAAGCCCAGCTGCAGCGCAAGACAGACATGGCGATCACAGCACCTCAGTCGAAATGCTGGCCGTCTCCCATGCGCAAGATGCGGTGCGCAACCATGTCCAGAGCAGGCTTGGTGATCCCTTGTTTGTCCGTCCACACCTTGGGAGTCAGCGCACCGGTCACCGAGATGGCATCCCCTTCGTGGGTGCGCAAAAGGCTGTCACACACGTCGGTATCAAAAGCGATCAGATTGACCAGCACACCTTCAGAGTCAGCACCCAGAACCCTGAGCTTGGCAACGCAATAAGGCCTGCCGGCCTTGTCCACCCGGCGCTCGGCCGAACTCCACACGCGGCCTGCCACCAAACCTTCAATCATGTTGTCCCCGATCCCATGTTTTGCATTGCACAAAGCAAAAAAGCCCGGCTCTTTTCAGAACCGGGCTTTTGCAATCAATGGTCGGCGTGGCGGGATTCGAACTCGCGACCCCTTGCACCCCATGCAAGTGCGCTACCAGGCTGCGCTACACGCCGACAAGACTTAGATTATATACACAAAATCGACCTTCTCACGAAAGAAGCGCCTTTATCTCCAACAATTCTCGACGCACCGCGATCAAGTCCAGAACGACGCCGCCGTCCACTGCAGATGCTGCAAGGGTGCCGTGTTCAGCATCACCCTCTGCACCATCAGTCGCATCGTTAACGTCAAGCATGGGCGCTGCATTTTCACGCTCTACCTGGGAGATCTCTTGCAGACGGTTGCGTGCACCGCTGATCGTGAAGCCTTGGTCGTAGAGCAGATCCCGAATCCGGCGGATCATCAGCACCTCATGGTGCTGGTAGTAACGGCGATTGCCTCGACGCTTCATGGGACGCAGCTGCGTGAATTCCTGCTCCCAATAACGCAGCACATGCGGCTTGACGCCGCAGAGTTCAGCGACCTCACCGATGGTGAAGTAGCGTTTGGCCGGAATGACAGGAAGCGTTACGCCCATGATGGGAGACCGACGAAGACGTTAAACCCCCTAGCGTACTGCAGAGGCGGCTGCGTCACCACTGTCGTTGCGCAGATTTCTCGGCGATCCGATAAATGGTTCACGCCGCGCTGTCAGCGGCGCTGCCTTGTATCTGCTCCTTGAGTTTGCTGCTGGCGTGAAAGGTGACCACACGCCGGGCCTCGATCGGGATCTCTTCCCCGGTACGAGGGTTGCGTCCAGGCCGTGGAGCCTTGGTCCGGATCTGGAAGTTGCCAAATCCGGACAGCTTCACTTCCTTGCCGTCAATCAAGCTCTGCACGATGAGATCAAAGAAGGCATCGACCATGTCCTTGGACTCGCGCTTGTTCAAGCCGATCTGGTCAAACAACAGGTCTGCCAGCTGGGCTTTCGTCAGCGCGTTGGTCTCAAGGCTGTCAACTGCGAATTCAATCACTTGGGGCATCTTCCAGCATCAAACGCGCAGGCGGCCACCCGTGCGGGCAACCAGCTGCGTGACCACGGCCTGCACGGCCGCTTCGATTTCAGCCTCGGTGAGCGAGGCTTCGTCGCGACCCAAGGTCAAGCGCACCGCCAGACTCTTTTCTCCGGCAGCCACAGCGCCACCTGCGGCGTGCTCTTCCCCAGGCCGGACCGCCTTGGGACGGTACACGTCAAACAGCACAGCGGAACGCAGCAGTGACGCAGGCACAGCCGACTCCACCGCAGCCATGACTTCGCTGTGGGTCACACGCTCTGCCACAACGATCGCCAGATCGCGTTCCACCGCCTGGTGTTTGGCCACAGCCTTGAACTGAGGCACGGTGCGTTGCAGCACTGCGTCCAGCTCCAGCTCGAACAGCACAGGAGCCTGGGGCAATTCCCACGACTGGCGCCATTGCGGATGCAACTCGCCCACGTGGCCAATCAGCTTGCCGTTCATCAGCACACGGGCGCAGCGGCCAGGGTGCATCGCCGGGTGGGTACCAGGCTCGAAGGTGGCACGCAGCGGTGCCAGCATCGCCTCGACATCGCCCTTGACGTCGAAGAAGTCAATGCCCTGCTCTTTGCGCCCCCACTGGAGCACATCGTTGGCACCATAGGCCACACCCGCGACCCGCATGGGCTGGTGAAAGCCTTCCACGGTGGTGTCGGTGTTGGCCACAGAGGCATCGCGCAAGAACACACGGCCCAGCTCAAACACGCGCACGCGCTGAGCCTTGCGGTCCAGGTTGAACTTGAGCACTTGCAGCAACGAGCCCAGCAGCGTGGAGCGCATCACACTCATCTGACTGGCAATCGGGTTGAGCAACGTGATCGGGTTGGGATTGCCAGCCAGCTCATGTTCCCAGCGTTCTTCGACGAAGCTGAAGTTGATGGTTTCCTGATAACCCAGCCCGGCCAGCAGGCGGCGCACGGCAAAGGGGCTGCGCGTTGCTTCGGCCGGCAACTTGGGCGTGATGGGCGCCAAGGGCGGAGTGGTCGGCAGGTTGTTGTAACCCACCATGCGTGCCACCTCTTCGATCAAGTCTTCTTCGATCGCAATATCAAAACGGTAGCTCGGAGGAGTCACCGTGATCACACCGTCGGCCTCAGACACGGGCAAGCCCAGGCGCTTCAAGGCGTCCACACATTGCGCTTGCGTGAGCGGCATGCCAATGACCTTGGCAGCGCGGGCCACGCGCAGCGCCACAGGCTGAGACGCCGGCAGATGCACCACTTGGTCGTCCACCGGGCCGCAAACTGTCTCGGGCGTGCCGCAGATGTCGATCACCAGTTGGGTAATGCGCTCGATGTGCTCCACCGTCAGGCTCGGGTCCACACCGCGTTCAAAGCGGTGGCCTGCATCGGTAGAGAAATTGAAACGGCGCGAGCGCCCTGCCACTGCCTTGGGCCACCAGAACGCAGCTTCGATGTAGATGTTTTTTGTGTCGTCAGAGACGGCAGTGGCATCACCGCCCATGATCCCGGCCAGCGACTCCACCTGGCTGTCGTCGGCAATCACACCGACCTTGTCATCCACAGTCACGGTATTGCCATTGAGCAGCTTGAGTTGCTCACCAGCCTTGCCCCAGCGCACATCGAGGCCACCGTGGATCTTGTCGAGGTCAAAAATATGCGATGGACGGCCCAACTCGAACATTACGTAGTTGGAAATGTCCACCAAGGGCGACACGCCTCGTTGACCGCAACGGGCCAGACGGTCCAGCATCCACTGCGGCGTGGCGGCGCGGGTGTTCACATTGCGCACGATGCGGCCCGAGAAACGACCGCACAAATCAGGCGCACTGACCTTCACCGGCAACTTGTCGGCCAGCTTGGTTGGCACGGCTGGGAACGCTGGCTGCTTGAGCGGAGCCCCCGTCAGCGCAGACACCTCGCGGGCAATGCCGTAAACGCTCAGGCAATGCGCCAGATTGGGCGTGAGCTTGAGGGTGAACAGCGTGTCGTCCAGATTCAGGTAGGCACGAATGTCCTGCCCCACGGGCGCTGCAGCATCCAGCTCCAGCAAGCCACCATGGTCTTCCGACAATTTGAGCTCACGGGCAGAGCACAACATGCCCTGGCTCTCCACACCGCGCAACTTGCCCACCTTGATGAGGAAGGGCTTGCCATCGTCACCGGGTGGCAACTCAGCACCCACCAAGGCGCAAGGCACCTTGATGCCGACACGGGCGTTGGGCGCGCCGCAAACGATGTTCAGCAGGGCGCCCTGCCCCACATCGACCTGGCACACGCGCAAGCGATCCGCGTCAGGATGCTGCACAGCCTCCTTGATCTCGCCCACGACGATTTTGGTGAAGGGAGGCGCCACGGGACGCAGCTCTTCGACCTCCAGCCCTGCCATGGTCAGGGTGTCGGCCAGCTCTTGCGTCGTCAGCGGTGGATTGCAGAATTCGCGCAACCAGGACTCAGGAAATTGCATAGTGGGATTCTTTGGCGTTGCTCTTAAAAAAGTAGCAGCTAGCGCTTTTTGCGAAAGGGTTTCAGCAACCAAATATGCTGAAACCCAATGAATACAAGCGCAGTCAGCTCACTTTTTTGCGTTATTGGAACTGCGACAGGAAACGGATGTCGCCGTCGAAGAACAGGCGCAAATCGTTGACGCCATAGCGCAGCATGGTCAGGCGGTCAGGCCCCATGCCGAAGGCGAAGCCGATGTACTTTTCAGGATCGAGCCCCATGTTGCGCACCACGTTGGGGTGCACCTGACCCGAACCCGCCACCTCCAGCCAACGACCGGCCAATGGGCCTGTCTGGAACTGGATGTCGATTTCGGCACTGGGCTCTGTGAACGGGAAGAAGCTGGGGCGGAACCGCAGCACCAAGTCGTCGCTCTCGAAGAAGGTGCGGCAGAAGTCCGTGAAGATGACCTTCAAATCCTTGAAGCTCACGTTCTCGCCAATCCACAGGCCTTCGCACTGGTGGAACATGGGCGAATGCGTGGCATCGCTGTCCACGCGGTAGGTGCGGCCCGGGGCGATCACGCGAATCTCGGGCATGGCCTGGCCTGCGTCGAGCAGCGCACGGTGCTTTTTCACATGCTGCACGGCATGGCGAATCTGCATCGGGCTGGTGTGGGTGCGCAGCAGGTTGGGGGCGGTGGCAGTGCCGCCCTCCACGTAAAACGTATCGTGCATGGAACGCGCAGGATGGTCTTCCGGCGTGTTCAGTGCAGTGAAGTTGAACCAGTCGGTCTCGATCTCGGGGCCTTGAGCCACATCGAAACCCATGGAGCCGAAAATGCCCTCGATGCGCTCCAGCGTGAGCGACACAGGGTGCAAACCGCCCTGCCCGCGTTGGCGGCCTGGCAGGCTCACATCCAAGGCCTCGGCCTTGAGTTGGGCTTGCAGCTCCGCATCGGCCAAAGCCTGCCGACGTGCAGTCAGCGCGGCTTCGATGGCCTGCTTGGTCAGGTTGATGGCAGCGCCACGGGACTTCTTCTCTTCGACGGACAGCTGCGCCATCCCCTTCATGAGCTCCGTCACACGGCCCGATTTGCCCAAAAACTGCGCCTTGGCATTTTCCAGCTCAGCAGGGGTAGCGCTTTGTGCAAACAGTTGCTTTGCGCTTTCGACCAGAGAATCCAACTCGTTCATATCGACTCTTGAAAATAAACAAGGGCTAGTGCCTTTTCAAGCTCTAGCCCTTGCTGTTATTGCGCAAGAAGCTATCAAAACGATAGCCCCTTATCGTGATCTCAAGCAGCCAGCTTGGCCTTGACTTGGTTCACGATGCTGCCGAAGGCAGCCTTGTCGTGCACTGCGAGGTCGGCCAGCATCTTGCGGTCGATCTCGATGGAAGCCTTCTTCAGGCCGTTGGCGAACTGGCTGTATGTCAGGCCCAGTTCACGTGCAGCGGCGTTGATACGGGCAATCCACAACTGGCGGAACACGCGCTTCTTGTTGCGGCGGTCACGGTAGGCATATTGCCCAGCCTTCATTACCGCCTGTTTGGCGATACGGAAGACATTACCGCGGCGACCACGGAAACCCTTGGCAAGGGCGAGAACTTTCTTGTGACGGGCACGGGCCGTTACACCACGTTTGACGCGAGGCATGTATGTACTCCTTGTTCGTCAGTTATTACAGGCCAGCGCTAGGCAGCATTTGTGCGATCGAGCCCATGTTGGTCTCATGCACATTCACTGCACCACGCAGATGGCGCTTGTTCTTGGTGGTCTTCTTGGTCAAGATGTGACGCTTGAAGGCCTGACCGCGCTTGACGGTACCACCTGGACGAACGCGGAAACGTTTTTTCGCGCTGCTCTTGGTCTTCATTTTGGGCATTTGAATGCTCCTTTTCGTTGTGCTCGTGAGGCGTTTGCAAACCGATCTGCAAACTTGTTGGCCCCGAGCCACTTTTACCCAGGATGTGACTCCTGGAGGTTGGCAGTGCGAGCACTGCCTTTGACCGGCATGCGTTCACAAGCATGCCGACAAACTTATCAAACCTCGTGACGGCTCCGCGCCCTCAGGCAGCGGCGCCACCTGCTGCATTGTCTGCAGCAGGCTTGGCCGCAGCAGGCTTCTTCTTGCCTGGTGCGATCATCATGATCATCTGGCGGCCTTCCAACTTGGGAAACTGCTCAATGATGATCGAATCAGCCAACTCATCACGAATACGGTTCAGCAAGGCCAAACCGAGTTCCTGATGAGTAATTTCACGCCCGCGAAAACGCAGGGTGATTTTGCATTTATCCCCATCCGCCAAAAAGCGGCGGATGTTGCGCAATTTGATGTTGTAGTCGCCATCGTCCGTACCAGGACGGAACTTGACTTCCTTGATCTCGATGACCGTCTGCTTCGCCTTGGCTTCTGCAGCGCGTTTTTGCTCCTGGTACTTGAACTTTCCGTAGTCCATCAGGCGGCAAACCGGGGGGTTGGCCGTTGCAGCAATTTCCACCAGATCCACATCCAGCTCGCCAGCCATGCGAAGGGCTTCCATCAAACTCACAACGCCCAAAGGCTCGTTATCAGGCCCAGAGAGACGAACCTCTGGGGCCATGATTTCACGGTTCAGGCGGTGCTTGCGCTCTTCGCGCTGGCGACGATCACGAAATTCAGTAGCGATGGCTATCTTCCTTGAATCAAAATGCTACGAAAAGTGTAGCTACACCCGCGCAACTGGCGTGCCCCAGAGCTAGATTTATTCAAAATCAGGCTTTGTCAGCAATGTCTTTTGCGATGAGTTCAATGAACGCATCTACCGACATCACACCGAGGTCACGATTGCCTCGGGCGCGCACTGCGACGGCTCCTGCTGCTTTCTCTTTGTCACCTGCGACAAGGATGTAGGGCAGCTTTTGCAACGAATGCTCACGTATTTTATACGTAATCTTCTCGTTACGCAGATCCAGGGCCACCCTAAGGTCTTGATTGGGCAGTGCTTTTTGCAGTTTTGCTGCAATTTCACGACAGTAATCCGCTTGCGAATCGGTGATGTTGAGCACCGAGACCTGCACCGGAGCCAGCCATGTGGGCAGTGCGCCCGAATGCTGCTCGATCAAAATTCCGATGAAGCGCTCCAGGCTGCCCACGATGGCACGGTGCAGCATGATGGGACGGTGGCGTGCGCCGTCTTCCCCCACAAATTCTGCATCCAGACGCTCCGGCAGGTTGGGGTCCACCTGGATCGTGCCGCACTGCCACTGGCGTCCCAAAGCATCCTTGAGCGTGTATTCGATCTTGGGGCCATAGAAGGCGCCTTCGCCCGGCAGGTACTCAAACTCACAACCGGAGGCGCGCAGGCCTTCGGCCAATGCGCTTTCCGCACGATCCCAACTTTCCTCCGTGCCAATGCGCTTTTCTGGGCGGGTCGAGAGCTTGTAGATGATGTCGGTGAAGCCAAAATCCTTGTAGACCTTCTGCAGCAGCTTGGTGAAAGCCACCACCTCCGACTGGATCTGGTCTTCGGTACAGAAGATGTGGCCATCATCCTGCGTGAAGGCGCGCACCCGCATGATGCCGTGCAAGCCGCCGGTCGGCTCGTTGCGGTGACACTGTCCGAACTCACCAAACCGCAACGGCAGATCGCGGTAGCTCTTGATGCCTTGCTTGAAGATGATGATGTGACCAGGGCAGTTCATCGGCTTGAGCGCATAGTCGCGCTTTTCCGACTCGGTCACAAACATGTTCTCGCGGTACTTGTCCCAGTGCCCAGTCTTCTCCCACAGGCTCTGATCCAGGATCTGCGGGCCCTTGACCTCTTGGTAGCCGTTGTCGCGGTACACGCGGCGCATGTACTGCTCCACCTCTTGCCACACGGTCCAGCCCTTGGGGTGCCAAAACACGGTACCAGGCGAGTGCTCGTCGATGTGGAACAAGTCCAGCTCACGGCCGAGCTTGCGGTGGTCGCGCTTCTCGGCTTCTTCCAGCATCGTGAGGTACTGCTGCAGCTCATCCTTGCTCGCCCAAGCCGTGCCATACACGCGCTGCAGCATTTCGTTGCGGTGGTCACCGCGCCAGTACGCGCCCGCCACCTTCATCAGCTTGAAGAACTTCAGCTTGCCAGTGCTAGGAACGTGTGGGCCGCGGCAAAGGTCTTCAAACTCCCCTTCACGGTACAGACTCACGTCTTCATTGCTGGGAATGCTGGCAATGATTTCAGCCTTGTAGTGTTCACCCAGGCCCTTGAAATAAGCCACAGCTTCATCACGCGGCAGCACCCGGCGCACCACCGGCTCGTCCTTCGCTGCCAACTCAGCCATCTTCTTCTCGATGGCTGCCAGGTCTTCAGGTGTAAAGGGGCGCTTGTACGCAAAGTCGTAATAAAACCCGTTTTCGATCACTGGCCCGATGGTGACCTGCGCATCAGGGAACAGCTGCTTGACGGCGTAAGCCAGCAAGTGGGCTGTGGAGTGGCGAATGACTTCCAGACCATCCGCATCCTTAGCTGTGATGATGGACAGCGGGCTGTCTGAAGTGATCTGGTAGCTGGTATCGACCACCTTGTCACCGATCTTGCCGGCCAATGCGGCCTTGGCCAGACCTGCACCAATCGACGCAGCAACTTCGGCCACGGTGACCGGGCCTGGAAATTCGCGCTGCGAGCCATCAGGAAGCGTAATGTGAATCATGGGATGTCCGTAAGAAAGGAGGCAGATGCGACTGCATCCGCAGAAAGTTCAAAACAAAAAAGCGCGGAACCGGCCGCGCTTTTTGGAGGGAGTGCATCTTGTGCAGGCGCGAACGGCCAGCCACTAGTGGCCGGTGAGGATCTCCGTCGTAGTTCGCGGTGTCATAACCAAGGTGCCTTTCTCGCTCTTGTGGGTGGAAACTGCCGACATTTTAACCACCCCCGGGGAGCGGACAGCAAAAAGCCCGGGCAAGCCCGGGCTCTGAGTCGCTACCTGCCAGCGCAGATCAGTGGAACTGCTCTTCTTCGGTAGAGCCTGTCAGGGCTTTCACGGAGGACGAGCCGCCCTGGATCACGGTGGTCACATCGTCGAAGTAGCCTGCGCCCACTTCTTGCTGGTGCGACACGAAGGTGTAGCCCTTGTCGCGTGCTGCGAATTCAGGCTCTTGCACCATTTCCACGTAGTGCTTCATGCCTTCGCCGCGAGCGTATGCATGGGCGAACTGGAAGGTGTTGTACCAGTTGATATGGATGCCGGCCAGCGTGATGAACTGGTACTTGTAGCCCAGTGCGGACAGCTCTTCCTGGAACGAAGCGATCTGGCTGTCGTTGAGGTTCTTCTTCCAGTTAAACGATGGCGAGCAGTTGTACGACAGCAGCTTGCCGGGGCAGGCAGCGTGTACAGCTTGCGCGAATTCACGGGCGAAGCCGATGTCTGGCACGCCAGTTTCGCACCACACCAGGTCAGCGTAGGGGGCGTAGGCCACGCCACGGCTGATGGCTTGTTCCAGACCGTTCTTCACGCGGTAGAAACCTTCTTGTGTGCGCTCGCCGGTCAGGAAAGGCTTGTCGTTGGCGTCATGGTCAGAAGTGATCAGGTTGGCGGCTTCAGCGTCAGTACGTGCCAGCACGATGGTGGGAACACCCATCACGTCAGCAGCGAAGCGGGCAGCGATCAGCTTTTCGCAGGCTTCTTGCGTGGGCACCAGCACCTTGCCACCCATGTGACCGCACTTCTTCACCGCAGCCAGTTGGTCTTCAAAGTGCACGCCGGCTGCGCCTGCGGCAATCATGTTCTTCATCAGTTCGAAGGCGTTGAGCACACCGCCGAAACCGGCTTCCGCGTCGGCTACGATGGGCAGGAAGTAGTCGATGAACTCCTTGTCGCCAGGATTCACGCCACGGCCCCACTGGATTTCGTCAGCGCGCTTGAAGGTGTTGTTGATGCGGCGAACCATCGTGGGCACCGAGTCGTAGGCGTACAGCGACTGGTCGGGGTACATGGTTTCAGACGTGTTGCCGTCAGCGGCCACTTGCCAGCCCGACAGGTACACGGCTTCCAGGCCTGCCTTGGCTTGTTGCATGGCTTGGCCAGCGGAGATGGCGCCAAAAGCGTTGACGTAGCCCTTCTTGGCACCACCGTTGATCTTGTCCCACAGCTTTTCAGCACCGCGCTTGGCCAGGGTGTACTCGATGGGCAGCGAACCACGCAGGCGCACCACATCAGCGGCGGAGTAACCGCGCTTCACACCCTTCCAGCGGGGGTTTTGCGCCCAGTCTTTTTCCAGGGCAGCAATTTGCTGTTCGCGGCTCAGTTGTTCGTTGATGGATTGAGGCATGTGGACACTCCTGAGGTTGGTTGAAAACACCGGGCAATTTGCTCTGCCCATGGACACAACTTTAAGTCTTGTATAAGACACAAGCAAGCTCTTATGTCTTATACAAGAGATAAATTTTTTTATTTAAAAACAATGACTTAAATACATCATTCCTCAATGCGGTAGTTTGTTATCGCAATAAGAAATCTTTAGAGAGATCGAAACATCTTTTTATTCCACAATGCAAAAATTAATTTTTACGATAAGAAATTTCTACCAAGCCAAAAACGCTGAAGCTGGCTGGAGCCGCAACGAGCAGGAGTCCATAGGCCGTGCAGCCCCTACCGTCCTCACCTCAGGCTTTTGCGACCCCTCACGCCGAGAGGCTCTCGGCACGCGTTCACCACCCAGCAAGCGCTCACCGTCGTTCAACCAACCCCCTGTCTTGTGATGGAACACCAAGGTAGCCATACCGGGTTGCATTACGAAGACAAAGCAAAGACAAAGCGCGCCGAAGGCACTGGCAGGCAGTACAGCCATCGCACTTGCGGGTTGTGCACGCTGGAGAGCCTCACACCCACGCATGCGTCAGTGACACGCCAAAAAGGTGGGTTCCGTCGTGCATGATGCGGGGTTGTTTGCACTATTTGACGTTCGTTATGCACCACCCCAGCCGCCCCTTGGCCTACGTTTGTCTGGCACTCAGCATGGCCTTGGTGGGCAGTTATGTTGCCCTGTCCAAACCGCTGGCAGGGGTCATTCCGGTGTTCTTGCTGGCGTGGCTGCGTTTTGGGATTGGCGGTGTTGCCATGCTGGGCTGGCTGCGCAAGCCTGCAGACGAGCCCCCCATGAGCGCACAGACCAAGCGATTGCTGTTCCTGGAGTCGTTCCTGGGCAATTTCCTGTTCACCATGTGCATGCTTTATGGAGTCAGCCTGACGAGCGCAGTGTCCGCCGGCGTCACGATGGCGGCCATTCCGGCAGCGGTGGCCGTGATGAGCTGGGCGTTTCTGCGTGAACGGGTGCCGCCCCGGACGTGGGCTGCCGTGGGGCTCGCCGTGTTGGGAATTGCGCTGCTATCGCTATCAAAATCAGAGCATTCAGCGCACGGCGAAGTTACGCAAGCGGGCGATAACACTGCCAATCTCACCTGGCTGGGGCAACTGCTGCTGATCGGCGCCGTGCTATGCGAAGCCGCGTATTCGGTTATTGGCAAGAAGCTCACCGGCTCGCTGGGCCCCAAGCGCATCACCTCACTGATCAACGTCTGGGGGTTTGTGCTGGCTACGCCCTTGGGCCTGTATACCGCTTACAGGTTTGACTTTGCCGCCGTGGGCACGGGCATGTGGCTGCTGCTGGTTTTCTACGCGCTGGCTGCCAGCGTGTGGACGGTATGGCTGTGGATGACGGGGCTGAAGTCCATCCCCGCCGCGCAAGGTGGCGTGTTCACCGTGATGCTACCCGTGAGCGCGGCGCTGGTCGGGGTGTGCGTGCTGGGCGAAACACTCACCGGCATCCAGACCCTGGCCTTGGGCATTGCCTTGGCCAGTGTGCTGCTGGCCACTCTGCCGCCCCGCAAAACGGCCAGCCCAGCCTCAGCCCAGCAGTGAAGTGGCACTGACCACGATGCCGTCCTCGTCTGCATAAAGCCAATCGCCGGGGCGCACCCAAACGCCCTGGATCTGCACGGCCACATCGCTCTGGCCTTCATTGCGTTTCTCAGTCGGCAGCGGCATGAGCCCCAAGGCGCAGATACCCACGGCGGCGGCCCGCAACTCCGCAGCGTCCCGCACGCAGCCGTTGACGACCACCCCCGCCCAGCCATTGCGGGCCCCAGCGGCTGCCAGGTTGCCGCCGACCAGTGCGCGGCGCAGCGATGCACCGCCATCCACCACCAGCACACGGCCTTGCCCAGGCGCATCGAGCGCGGACTTGACCAGCGTGTTGTCTTCAAAGCACTTTACCGTTGCAACCGGGCCACAAAACGCCCCCTTGCCACCGTAGTGAAGAAAGCCTGGGGGCAACACCCGGAATGCGCCGCTGTCATCGGCTTTGTGAACGTCGCACAAATCACAGGTGCTGAATGCAGCCGTTGGATGGTCAACCATGGAGAAAACCTTTTGTCAGAGGGGAAGAAAGCGGCCCGAGCGGACACAAGCCGCCAGTTCCAACGCTCACATTGTCACCAGACATTGCGTGCGAGTCATGCCACACAGCCAGCCCACGTTTGTTAATCATTCATTGCCGCGCCACGCAGCCAAGGTAAGGGCCGCTACAAATCGAGGCAAAAAAAGCCTTTTCTCCCTTGGAAACCCGTTTTTTTCAAAGTAGCATCGGCTGGCCAGTGGGAAAGCAGCTTTTCTCTGGTGAAGATTGATGTCCAAAAAGGAAAAACCCAACATGGCAACTGCAAAAAAAGCTCCGGCAAAGACCGCTGCGGACAAGGCCGCAGCACCGGCAAAGAAGCGCACTCCCAACGCAGCCTTCATGAAGGCCCTCACCCCCAGCCCCGCACTGGCTGCCGTGGTGGGTTCTGCGCCACTGCCACGCACGGAGATCATCAGCAAGCTGTGGGTCTACATCAAGGCCAACAACCTGCAAGACGCCGCCAACAAGCGCAACATCAACGCCGATGCCAAGCTCAAGGAACTGTTCGGCAAACCTCAGGTTTCCATGTTCGAACTCGCTGGCCTGATTGGCAAGCACGTCAGCTGAGCCCTTCGCCCAGTCACGCAAAAGCCGGCTCTGCCGGCTTTTTGCTTTTTGGGCCCCGCTGACCGTGGCGCCCCGGTCAGTTGGGCACTCTGTTGTTTACAAACACCAATACAAATGAGAATGACCCTCATTTGATACAATGCATAACAGCTGACAAACGCATAGCCATGCACAACACGCCCCGCTGCGTGAATCTAGCCATTGCCTTTGGTCTGCTCTTGGTACATCCCTCGCCCATGCTGCGCGGCCACCGCTGGTGCGCGCTGACGAGCGATGCCACACCACCTGCACCACCCATTTTCGGAGGCCACCTTGGCAAAAACCTGCGCACCGCGCGGCAGCAGCATGCTGCAATCGACTCCCTCTTCCGCCCCACAGTCCGACAAAGTCTTGCTGCCCCTGGGCGCCATGATGCTGGCCGCCTCGGTTGGCAGCTGGGCGCAGACCGGCACCACACCCGAAGCCACGCTGCCCGCCGTGACGGTGAAGGAGCAGGCCGCCCCACAGGGCAAAGACACCCTGCTGATCAAGCAGACCACCGTGGGCAAGGGCAAGCAAGAGATCAAGGACATTCCGCAGTCGGTCACGGTGTTCACTGAAAAGCTGATGAACGACCGCAACCAGGACGACTTCCGCGAAGTGCTGCGCACCACCGCCGGCGTGACCTTTCTGGCAGGCGAAACGGGTGAGGAAGACGTGCGTCTGCGCGGCTTCTCGCTGGGCCAGGCCGGTGATATCTACAACGACGGCATGAAGGACGCCCCGCTGCTGGAGCGTGACACCTTCAACAACGACCGGGTTGAAGTGCTCAAGGGCTCGGCCTCTATGCTGTTCGGCAAGGGCTCGACCGGCGGCGTGGTCAACCAGGTAAGCAAGTCTCCTCTGCTGATCGACCAGCACGAAGCCTCGTACACCTACGGCACGGGCAACACGCACCGCATCACGGGTGACTTCAACTTCATCACGGGCGAAAACGCGGCCTTCCGCCTGAACGCCATGGTGCAGGAGTCCGACAACTTCGGCGCCAAGCAAGACAAGCGCGGCATTGCGCCCAGCTTTTCCTGGGGCATCGGCACGCGCGATGAGTTCTCGATCGGCGCGTACTACCTGACCACCGAAGGCCGCCCGATCTACAACCACCCCTGGCGCCTGTCGTCTGACGGCAAGATCAACACCACGCTGCCCGCGCGCAATTTCTACGGTCTGGAAAGCGACTACAACAACACCGAATCCAAGTACGTCACGCTGGGCCATATCCACCGCTTTGACGACAACGGCGAGCTGAACACCCGCCTGCGCTGGGGCAACTACAAGCGCGACATGCTGGCCAGCACCATTGGCTTCCAGAACAGCGGCATCACCCTGGGTCAGATCAACGAAAGCACCGTGCTGACCCGTGGCTCCAAGGGCCGCATTGGCGAAAGCGATGTGCTGCAAGCACAAAGCGACTACAGCAACACCTTCAACTGGGGCGGCAAGAAGCACGCCGTGCTGGCAGGTGTGGACTATTACGACGACGACGCCAAGCGCAACCAAAGCTACGCCAACACCACACCCCGGCCCACGACCATCGTGGGCGCGCCCAACAACGGCGCCTCGGTGGTGGATGGCCGCGCTCCCGTGCAGTGGAACACCTTCACGTCGCGCAACCTGGGCCTGTATGCGCAAGACACCGTCTCGCTCACCAACACCCTCAAGCTGGTGGGCGGCCTGCGCTATGACGACTTCAGTGCGTCTTACCGCAACCCTGCCGGCACGATCAGCAACAAGATCTCGGACAGCCTGGTCAGCCCCCGCGTCGGCCTGATCTTCCAGCCCGATGAGCTGACTTCGTACTACGTGTCGTACGGCACTTCGTACAACACCTCGGGCGACACCTACCAGTTCGGCAATTTGGGCGCCACAACCAACCGCGCGGCCAACACGCCGCCCGAGAAGAGCCGCAACATCGAGATCGGCAGCAAGTTCGAGCTGTTCGAGCGTCGCGCACTGCTGGGCGTGGCCATGTTCTACAGCGAGAAATACAACGAGCGCAACACCGACCCCGACACCGCCGCGGCGCAAGAGTTGCTGTCCGGCAAGCGCCACGCCACCGGCATGGAATTCAACCTGGCGGGTCGTCTGACACCCCAATGGGAAGTGTTCTTCAACCACACCTGGATTCCTGACGCCAAGATCGACCGCAGCAACGTGGTGCGCGCTGCCAACGGTGGCGGTGCGCAGGTGCAGGGCGACCGCCCCGGCCTCACGCCCAAGCACAGCGGCAGCGTGTGGAGCACCTACGCCATCACGTCCAAGATCCGTGCAGGCGCTGGTATTACTTACCGCGGCAAGCAAAACCCCGAGGGCTCGCGCGCCGTGTACGCCAGCGGTTTCGGTGTGGTGGATGCGATGGTCGAGTACGCCATCGACGACAAGACCTCCGTCAAGCTCAACGTGAACAACCTGTTTGACAAGGTTTACGCTGACGGCCTGTACCGCGGCTTCTACATCCCTGGCGCAGCACGCTCCGTCCAGCTGACCCTGAAGACCCGCTTCTGATCCCCTGCGCCACGGCCCCTTGCCCTCCTGCACACCATGTTCCTGCACATCCAGAACGTTCTGACCGCTGAGGAAATCGCTTTCTTCCAGCAAGCCCTTGGCCCGGACGCCCCCTGGGTGGACGGAGCACGCAGCGCAGGGGGCCAGGCGCAGCATCAGAAAAACAACCTGCAGCTGTCGCAAGCCAGCGAGCTGTCTGCCCAGCTGCAGGCCAAGGTGAAGGCGGCCGTGCACCGCAGCGCCCTGTTTTTTTCAGCGGCCCTGCCACGGCGCATCTTCAACCCGCTGTTCAATAACTACGGCGACGGCGCTAACTACTACGGCAACCATGTGGACAGCGCCGTCATGCACTCCAAGGCCGATGGCTGCTGGGTGCGCAGCGACCTGTCTTGCACCCTGTTCCTGACCGCGCCCGAAGACTACGACGGCGGCGAGCTGGTGATCGCCCAGGCCATGGGCGAAAAGCACATCAAGCTGCCTGCGGGTGATCTCATCCTCTACCCCAGCAGCACCGTGCACCAGGTCTCGCCCGTCACGCGCGGGCACCGCATCTGCAGCTTCTTCTGGGTGGAGAGCATGGTGCGCGGTCTGGAGCAACGCCAGTTGCTGTTTGACATGGACATGGCTTTGCTCAAGCTGCGCCAAAGCGTGGGCGAGACTGATCCTGCGGTGATTGCCCTGTCGGGCACGTACCACAACCTGCTGCGCATGTGGGCCGATGTGTGAGGGCCGGTTCAAAGGCACCGGCAGCATCCCCCGATGCCCACCCACACCCACTTCAATCCACTCTCTTTTTGATAGCACCTTGCGCTTACTAGACAAGCGCCAGGTGCTTTTTTCATTGCAATGATCCATTCCCCCGCCCTGCAAAAGGTTCCCCCCACGGTGGTGAGCCTGGCCGACCACGAACAGCACGCGCGCCAGCAACTGGACGACAACGCCTGGGCCTACTTCAGCGGCGGGGCGGCCGATGAAATCACCCTGCGCGCCAACCGCAGCGCGTGGGACGCCCTGACCCTGTGGCCGCGCGTGCTGCGCCCCCTGGCGGGGGGGCACACCCGCGTCAACCTGCTGGGCCGCACGCTGGCCCACCCCATCTTGCTGGCCCCCATTGCCTTTCAGCGCATGGCCCACCCTGACGGCGAACTGGCCACTGCCTATGCCGCTGCGGCGCTGGGCGCAGGGCTGGTGCTCAGCACCCAGGCCAGTGTGCCGCTGGAGCCCATCGCCGAGGCGGTACTCAGCGACCCAGGGCGCGGGCCGTTGTGGTTTCAGCTGTATCTGCAGCACGACCGGGGCTTCACCCAGGCCCTGGTGCAGCGCGCGGAAGCCGCAGGTTACGAGGCCCTGGTGCTGACCGTGGACGCACCCACCAGCGGCATCCGCGACCGGGAGCGCCGTGCGCAGTTTCGCCTGCCGCCCGGCATCAGCCCGGTGAACCTTGCGGGCCTGCAGCCCGCGCGCACACAGCAACTGCAGCCTGGGCAAAGCGCACTGTTCGATGGCCTGCTGCACCAGGCCCCCACCTGGGACGACATCGCCTGGCTGCACTCCATCACCCGCCTGCCGGTGCTGCTCAAGGGCGTGCTGCACCCGGCCGACGCCACGCAGGCCGTGGCGGCAGGGGCGGCAGGGGTCATCGTTTCCAACCACGGCGGGCGCACGCTCGACACCGCCCCGCCCTCTGCCGTGGCTCTGCCCCGTGTGGCGCAGGCCGTGGCGGGCGCCGTGCCCGTGCTGGTGGATGGCGGCATCCGCCGGGGCACCGATGTGCTCAAGGCCATGGCGCTGGGTGCCAGCGCAGTGCTGGTGGGCAGGCCCGCCGTGCACGGGCTGGCCCACGCGGGGGCTGCGGGCGTGGCCCATGTGCTGCGCCTGCTGCGCGATGAGCTGGAAGTGGCCATGGCCCTGACCGGCTGCAAAACCCTGGCAGACGCGCCCGCAGCCCTGTCAGCTGACTGATCGAGCAACAGGGCCCCGCCCCGGCGCGCGGCCCTCCACATGGCTTGTGCCCTATCAACCCCACCAAAACAAGGAATTGCATTGCAAATGCGATGGATTCGCATTTATAATTCATCCATTATCAACAGCCAGCTACTTAGCTTGCCGCCATGATCGTCTGTGTATGCCGCCGAGTTTCGGACCGAGAAATTGCCCGCCACGCCCGGGCGGGTCTGAGCTTTGACGAAATCCAGTTCGAACTGGGCGTTGCCACCCAATGCGGCCGCTGCGAAAGCTGCGCGCGCGACGTGGTGGCGCAATGCAGTGCGTCTCATCCGGTTGCTGCGGTCCACAATGACACCGCGCCACGGGCGATCCAGCTTGCCAGCTCCATCACGGAAAGCAAGGCATGGACCTCCTCTCTACACTCGCAGGCAGCTTGATCCTGGTGGCGGGCTCCGCCTGGTGGATCTTTCGCAAATAACAAGGTCTTTTTGGCCTCTAGCGCTTATGCAGTAAGCGCTGGCAGCTATCATTTTTATGTCGCAGCCTGATCGTTTTGCCCCTGCTGGGGGCCTGAGTCGCAACACCGTCATCGTGGGCAGCGTCGTGCTGTTTCACGTTGCGGCCATCTGGGCCCTGCAGTCGGGCCTGGTGCGCAAAGCAGCCGAAGTGATTGTTCCCGCCGAGTTGCTCAGCGAGTTCATTGCCCCGCCCGCCCCCAAGGTA
>FWPV01001248.1_pt1 | contig 71994 bp, 63 predicted proteins | sample 2228371 | NCBI WGS metagenome assembly FWPV01 (sample SAMEA103939776, study PRJEB20133) | metagenome
AATATATATTGCATTGTTACTAATCGTTTACTGAAATTAGATTTCTTGACAATCAATTCCATTTTAGCTATCATAGTTACGAAAAATTGCGGAGCGTGAAATGAAAAAAGTATATGCAATTGTTATTGTGGTCTTATTGATAAGTTTTGAATCAGTTGCTCAATTTAAATCACAAACACGCGAACAGTATAGTGTTATACCTTCAATAACCAGAAGTGATAACAGCGGACTCATGTTTGGCTGGTTCGATCCGAATCGTCTTTTTATGCGACAGAGTTATACGCTAAGTTATTCTTCGTTTGGTGGACATGGTTTTTCACTTGGTGTTTATACAAATAGTTTATTTTACCAAATTGCAGATCCTTTATCGTTGCAGCTTGATGTAAGCATGGTTCACTCTCCTTATAGTTCCAAGACAATGGATCCTTACGTACGAACTCTGACAGGAATACACTTATCCGGTGTTCAGCTAACATACAGACCTTCAGAATCGATGCTTTTGCAATTGCAGTATCGTCAATTACCGATGCATTGGCTAAACCCATTCAATTCATACGATAGCTTTTTTTCTAATCCGATGTTACAGCAAAAAGAGGACGAGCGCTAAGGAATGCAAACAGAACACTGTGAATTCCATAGTGAAGTAGTTTTGTCTTTGCTCATTTTCTTCAATATTATTGTTCTACAACACCTCCGATGAAGAGTTTCTCTCAAAGACTACTCCCTGTAATAAAGCAATACGGTTTACTATCAATGATATGTGTTGTTGCAATAGTATTGCTTGCAGCATTTTTAATAAATAAACAGCAGGATCCACCACTTGTTCAACAACAAAATGTAATTATTAATTCAAAAACAGCACCTGAAGTGGAAGTACTAGACGCTACAGGTTCTGCTAAAAGTGCTTTGGAAATAATAGAGAAAATTCGAGCGTATGGTTATGATGTGGTAGAATTCCGACGCTTAAGCAGGGAACCTATCGATAAATCCTATATGGTTGTGTATAATAATAAATTGAATGAGGCAAAAAAGCTGGCAAAGTTGCTTGGTATAGAAGAAGAAAGAATTTCGAATAATGATAAATCAAATCCATATGTTGATATTTCAATTATTATTGGTAAAGATGTGCTAAAAAAGAGAAAGGAATAGCCATTGACCTCAAAAACGTTAGCGAAGCATATTGCAGAATGTATGCTTGCTAAAAAAGCAAGCGATATTATAATGCTGGATATACGCAAACTGACAAGCATTGCTGATTATTTTGTTATTTGCACGGCTGAATCAGATACGCAAGTAAAAGCCATAGCCGACGCAATTCAGGATGAAATGGAAAAGGAGGGGGTTTCGCTTTATCATAGCGAAGGATTACAAGCTCTTCTGTGGGTGATTTTGGATTATGTTGATGTTGTTGTGCATATATTTTATCGGGAAGCACGTTCATTTTACAACCTCGAAAGAATATGGTCCGATGCTAAAGTAACAGTAGTAGCGGAAGACAAGGAAGGGAAAATAGTGCTGAAATCTCAACGAACAACAAAAAAGAAAAAGGACCTATGATTCAGTATATACAAACAGTATTAGAAAAAGCTCTGGAAAAAACCCAATATCGAAATTCTCAATTGCTGGAATTCGAAAAACCAAAGCTCGAAGTGCATGGCGATATTACAACTAATATTGCAATGCAAGTTGCTAAACTCTATAAAAAAAATCCAAGGGCTGTTGCTCAGGAATTATTGGCAGCGTGTCAGTTCGATAATTCGATTGTAAAGAAAGTAGAGATAGCCGGACCAGGCTTCATCAATTTTACATTTACAGAAGATTACATTTGTGAATTATTGAAAGATGTGCTTACCGCTCATTCATCGTATGGCAAAACAAATTATGGAGCCGGAAAAAAAGCACAGGTAGAATTTGTCAGCGCAAATCCTACGGGTCCATTGAGTGTTGGACATGGACGCCAGGCTGCAATCGGAGATACAATTGCAAATTTACTTGAGTGGATTGGCTATACAGTAACACGCGAATATTACTACAACAATGCCGGCAGACAAATGCGTGTGCTGGCAGAATCGACCTATGCGCGCTATCGTCAACTATACGATTCGTCATACCCATTTCCTGAAGATGGATATCAGGGAGATTACATTCGTGATATAGCAATTCAGTTGCAAACGAAGGTCGGCGATTCGCTGCTTTCTCTTCCGCAGGATGACGCACTTGCTCAATGCAAAGCATTTGCAGAAGAACAGTTATTTTCTGCAATTCGGGCAGTGTTACAAAAAATGGGTGTAAAACACGATGTTTATTATAACGAGGATTCTCTCTATACAAGTGGTAAGATACAGGAAGTTATCGATGAGTTCAGAAAAAAAGATTTGGTGTACGAGAAAGATGGAGCTCTATGGCTTAAAACATCAGCTTTAGGACTTGAGCAGGATAGGGTTATTGTCAAATCGACAGGAGAGCCTACGTATCGGTTGCCAGATATTGCGTATCACAGGGAAAAATTCCGTCGTGGTTTCGACTTGATTGTAGATATATTCGGAGCGGACCATATTGCTACTATACCAGATGTACTAGCAGCTGTAAAGGCGTTAGGATACGACACTTCGAAAGTGAAAGTTGTTATTCACCAATTTGTTACATTGATGCGCGATGGTGAGCAAGTTAAAATGTCTAAACGCCTTGCAAACTTTGTTACACTGGATGAGCTCATTGATGAAGTTGGTTCCGATGCAGTACGATTTTTCTTTTTGATGAGATCCATTTCCAGCCATTTGGAATTTGATCTGAATCTTGCAAAAGAGCAATCTGAAAAAAATCCTGTCTATTATGTGCAGTATGCGCATGCCCGTATTGCAAGTATCCTTCGGTTTGCTGAACGGCAGGGAATGGCATTCGACGTAGCGGATACTGATGTAAAACTACTGAAGCAACCTTCAGAACTTGCTCTTATAAAATTACTGATTGATTTCCCTCATGTTGTGCAATCCGCAGCGCTTTCTTTTGAACCTCATCACATCACAGCGTACTTGCACGATGTTGCAGAAGCTTTCCACAGATTTTATCACGAATCACGTGTTGTAATACCGGACATCGAGCTATCAAAAGCACGTCTTGCCTTGTGTCGAGCCACCAAAACAATAATAGCAAATGGTTGCGCTGTGTTGGGTATTCAGGCACCGGGACAGATGTAATGTTTGACTTATGTAAAAAAAAGTTCGATATTTTTATACATAGTAACAAATGGAAGGATATAGAACCACCTACGTTGTTACCGTTGTACTGCTATAAATCAGTACACAAATCATAAAAGCCGCATCAGAAGATGTGGCTTATCAAATTTCTTCCCTTATCAACAAAGTATCTGAAGGAAGGTAAATATGCAATTTAGGGATGGAAACATTGAAGGGGTAGTGATAAAAACATATCAAAAGTACAGTGACAAGAGAGGTTGGTTAGTAGAATTATTCCGACAGGATGAGTTAGATGAGCAACTTCATCCTGTAATGTCATACGTATCGTGTACAGTGCCTGGTGTCGCCCGTGGACCACACGAGCATATCGATCAGACGGATTTTTTTGGATTTGTGGGTCCATCTACATTTCGGGTATATTTGTGGGACGCCCGTAAAAACTCGCCAACCTATGGAAACAAAATGGTATTCGATGCAGGCGAGAGCAATCCTCTTTCAGTAATTATTCCACCGGGCGTTGTTCATGCCTATAAAAATATCGGAGGTGTTGAAGGATGGGTTTTTAACGCTCCAAACAGATTGTATGCAGGAAAAGATAAAAAAGAAAAAGTTGATGAAATCAGATATGAAAATGATCCTCAATCACCTTTTATAATGGATTAAGTTATGAAACTTCTTATCACCGGTGGCGCCGGTTTTATTGGAAGTAATTTTATTCGCTACATACTGAACCGGTATCCTACATATAAAGTTGTCAATGTCGATAAACTTACCTATGCAGGAAATCTTGAAAATCTAACCGAAGTCCAATCACATCCAAATTATGTTTTCGAAAAAACAGATATCTGTCACAGAGAAAGCATAGAACGGATTATCGAACAGTATGAAATAGATGCTATTATACATTTTGCTGCAGAGTCCCACGTCGACAGAAGTATTCTTGGTGCAGCAGATTTTATTCAGACAAATGTGGTTGGTACATGTGTTTTGCTCGATTGTGCAAAGAAATATTCGTTAAAACGATTCGTACAAATTTCTACAGATGAAGTGTATGGTTCCTTAGGACCAACGGGATATTTTACAGAAACAACACCGCTTCATCCAAACAGCCCTTATTCGGCGAGTAAAGCTTCTGCCGATATGCTTGCTTTAGCGTACCATCATACTTATGGATTACCGGTACTGATTACCCGTTGTTCAAATAACTACGGTCCATATCAGTTTCCCGAAAAACTTATTCCTCTGATGATTGCAAATGCACTCAACGACAAACCTTTGCCCGTATATGGAGACGGCTTGAATGTTCGGGATTGGCTCCATGTGTATGATCATTGTACAGCTATTGATCTTGTGTTTCATAAAGGAAGGCTTGGCGAAGTATACAACATCGGTGGAAATAATGAAAAGAAAAACATTGAAATCGTCCGATTGATCCTCCGGTACCTTAATAAACCTGAGTCTCTTATTACATTTGTTAAAGATAGGCCAGGTCACGATCGTCGTTATGCGATTGATTCATCAAAAATTAAGCAGGAGCTTGGTTGGAAACCGTCATATACTTTTGAACAGGGAATTCAGGAAACTATACAATGGTATGTCGCTCATCAGGAGTGGTGGGAGCGGATCATTTCAGGTGAGTACAGGGAATACTATCGGAAAATGTATGAGCAACGATAACAAGTAGCCTTGAAGGAGAATTTACGCATGTGCGAAATGAAGATGATATGCTATAAACTATTCATATTGTTATTCAGTTTTTCACTACTTCAAGCACAATCGGATTTGAAAGAAAAAACATCACAGCTATCCACATCGTATGCCATCAGTGTAACAATTGGTGGTAATTTTGTTATTAACGGTACATTTCCTGCATCGCCGACGGAACGTGTCGATCAGTTTATAACACGAATGTATGCGCAGGGTACAAGTCAAATTAGCGAACTGATACGTATCCAACCAGCGGAGGCGAAAAGTTTAATCGATGCAGTATCTGGTTCCATTACAAAGTATCCAAAAAGAGGAATTGTTTTGCAACGAAGTAATGGCGAAAAACTGCTTATTGATTTAATGAAATTCAGGTTAACAGGTGATTTTTCATTTAATCCATATCTTCGGAATGATGATATACTTCTGTTTCCTGCACGCGATACGAATGATGTAATTATTGTAGAAGGCGCTGTCAACAAACCAACCAAGTTTGAATATTGTGAGGGAGACAGAATCAAAGAAGCTATTCTTTTTTCGCACGGGCTTAATCCACTTTTTGAAAATAATATCCAAATGCAGATTCATCGGTTAACATACGATGGATCGCTGGATACAGTAATAACACTTCCAATAGATACAACTTATAATTTAAAACGTGGCGACAGAGTGCGTTTTATTGGTAAAGAGCCCCGAAAGAAAGATTATCGTGCGTTTATTGAGGGAGAAGTAGGACAGAGAGGATGGGTTTTTATACCAGAGCAAGGATTACCGGTTAGAAAAGTTATAGAACTTGCCGGCGGATTACGTGACAAAGCGGATCTGACACGCGCTGAAATAATTCGTGGTGGATCAGCATTCCAGTCAATTTACTACGGACCCGATTTTGAACAATTACTGATGCAACGGATGTCGATACTTAATATTGAAGACTCTTTATCATTTATTATTGATAATATACTAAGAATTCGCCGAAGCTCCCTTGCAACAAATATGAAAGATTTGGTGGTTGAAAATGTTTCTTCAGACGATGTATTGATATACGATGGAGATTATATTTTTATTCCCCGTGAAATTGACTATGTCTATGTATTTGGACAAGTCAATAATTTTGGTTATGTAAACTTTGTTCCAGGAAAAGATTATAAATACTACATCGACCAAGCAGGCGGGAAGGGAGAAACTGCAAAAGAAGAAGTCTACGTTATTAAAAACAGAACACGTGCATGGCATTTAGCTACGGAAAAAAATGTAGATATTGAACCCGGTGATTTTATCTGGGTGCCTAAAAAACCGGTACGCGATTTTGATTATTATTTACAAAGAGTTGGTTTTGTCGGGAGTATTGTTACAGGAGTAATAACTACAATATTATTAGTTGTTCAAATGACGAAGTAGCCATTAATTTTTAATGTTTAACAAAAATTATAAGACATATGCATATAGAAAATAATAATTATGCTTGGTTAAGTATATTAATTAAGTGGCGCAAATTTATAATATTAAATGTAATAGTTGTAACTATTATATCAGTCGTGGTAAGTTTTCTTCTGCCAAAATGGTATAAGTCGGTTGCATCGTTGCTCCCACCAAAACAAGAAGATTTGTTAGGTATTTTCTCATCTTCAGGTACAAGCTTGATGAAAGGTATATCCAAATTTGCAGGATTGTCGGGTCAAAAAGCAAGCAGTTACGACGTTTTTGCAATTTTACGTAGTAGAACAACGTTCGAAAAGGTTATAAATAAATTTAACCTCATAGAGGTATACGACGTTAAAGATAAATCTTTAGAAGAGGCAATCAAAGAACTTGAAAATAATACGTCGTTCGAAGAAAAATCAGATGGAAATATTACAATCGAGGTTTACGATAAAGATCCTGTCAGAGCTGCAGAGATGGCTAATTTCTTTGTAAGTGTATTAAATGAAGTGTATCGTGAATTAAACACAGAAGAATTTAGAACCAAAAGGATATTTTTAGAAACGAGGATAAATGAAACAAACGAACTTCTAAGGAATGCAGAAGAAAAACTCAAAGCTTTTCAGGAGAAAAATGAGATAATTTTATCTGCTGAGCAAACTACTGCAGCAGCTTCGATTGCGGCTTTGTATGGTGAAAAAACGAAGCTGGAGATTGAATTGACAACTATGGAGCAATTTCTAAATGAAGATAACCCATTGTTAAAGAGAAAAATAATTGAGCTTAATGAAGTAAAGAAGAAGATTGCTAGAATACCGGGTGTAAGTGTTGAGTTTATTCGCTTATACCGCGAAGTTATGATATATCAAAAAGTATTAGAGGTTCTTGTTCCAATATACGAACAGACGAAAATTGAAGAGCATAGAAATATTCCTGTACTGTTGTTGTTGGATAAAGCAGTACCTGCCGAAAAGAAATCTCGTCCAAAACGATTACTTATTGTAACAATTGGTTTCCTCTTATCTTTAACTTTGTCTATTGTAGCTATCTATTCTATGGAAGGCATCAACAAAACACAAGAAGATAATGATATCTTAAAATTCAAGAACTTTATTAATAAAATAAAGAAGTTGTATGGTATTCCATGATTGTAAAGCGAATCAAGCGGAGATAATTACCATTGCATTGTGAGATTATTTCTTTTTGAATTTTCAAGTGTCAAGGTTTTGTAACATCTCTATGGATTGTTAAAAGTGATAGTAGTTGCATCGTTAGGATTGCTGACCATTTTAAGTGGTCGATTTTTTTTCGGTCGTTGGTACAATCATTTAACTCTTTTTGGTGTAACATGGAGCATATCTTTGTTACTCTTTTTATCGGGAGTAATTTATTATTATCCTTTACAAATAGAAACATGGATCATTATTATATTTTCATGGTTTTTTTTTCTGATTGGTTCTGTAACAGTGGTTTTGGTAAAATTCCTTTATCCACGCAAAATCATAGTAAAAAGTATATTCACTCGTAAAGTAATTATCGAAGCATTGAAGAAATGCTTAATGTTGTTTAATTCGGTAAGTTTAATTGCTGTACTTTATAATGGTTATATAATAGTCAGTCGTTATGGTGGGATTATAAATGTTCTAATACTTGGTAACATTGTCAGATCGGATTTTGTACACGATGAAATCCCCGGATTAATTCCGTATATATCTTCTTTTATCTTTGTCTCCAATTTGTTTGCAGGTATTTACACGGCGGCAAAAAATAAAATCAATTTAGCTTCTGTTATTTCAATATTCATTAATATTGCATACAGTATCTTGACTATGAGCCGGGCCAGTTTGTTGTTTGGCTTTTTGTTATTAACAAGCGGATATTTTTTATTTTTTTATTTAAGTCAAAGCACGATCAACAAAGATATCAAAATAAAAAAATATCGATATATATTTTTATTTGCATTGCTTATTGTAGTGTCGGCAGAGATTGTCAGAGCGAATCGGGGTGTATACGAAAGCTATGAGGGTTTATCATCTACTTCAAAAAAGGTTTTGGGTACATCATTTTTGACTCCTTCATTGGTATTCTACTTAAGTTCTCATTATGGGGTTCTAAATCAGTATTTAAGAAAAGATAGGGAATACAAACTACCTTTACGATATACGCTTGCGACGTTCTGGAGATTTATAGACAAATTTGGTTTTGAAATAAAAGTACCATATTACCAGGTTTTTTATAAGATACCGGCTTCAACAAATACAGGAACATACCTGCGCGAAATTCATGCTGATTTTGGTGACATTGGTGTATTCGTTATCCCATATTTTCTTGGAATTATAGCTACAGTGTTTTGGTATAAAGTGAATGAACAAATGACACTCTCAAGCATTATAATATTAGCTTTTCTCTATTCAATTATCGGAATGAGTTTTTTAGTTTGGTTACCTTCTCAAGGGTGGTGGGTCGTCAGTTTTTTTATAGCTCTGATGTCGAAGTATCTTTTTAATTTTTTTGTGAAAATATATGATAAATATAATTTCCTAAATCAGATTTTGTAAACTACTTGTGTTATTTCATTGAGTATTTTTAGTATTTCTTAGGTAGATATTATCTCAAATAGTTTTTGAATTAAGACAGAATTATTTAACGGTTTCTTGGTTACATGACTCTCTCTATTATTATAGTAAATTATAACGGCTGGCGCTATTTAGAACAATGCCTGCGATCAATTTATAAGAATACAAAAAATGTATATATTATATTTAATATATCCATTATATTTTTTGATGTTTAACAAAAAATTATGTTGCAATTAAAGATTGATTTTGAAGTGATTGTAGTTGATAACGCATCAACCGATAATAGTGTGGTTAATGTAAAAAAGCATTTTGCTGATGTAAAAATTATTCAAAATTCAAAAAATATGGGTTTTGGAGCAGCAAATAATTGTGGAATAAAAGAGGCGTGTGGTGAATTTATTCTTCTGTTAAATCCAGATACAGTTGTTTTAGATGAGGCTATTTCAAAAACAATAACTTATTTAAGAATGCATCCGAATATAAAAATTTGCGGATGTAAAATTCTTTTTCCTGATGGGAGTATACAACGATCGGTCAGATCTTTCCCGACATTATGGAACGTGTTTTCTGAATCGACCTTTCTATACCTTTTGTTCCATAAATCCGAATTATTCGGCGAGTATTATCAATCAAATTTTGATTACGAAACACCCTCCCGTGTAGATTGGGTACTGGGAGCTTTTATGTTAATAAGAAGAGAAGTGTTTGATGTGATTGGTGGTTTTGATAATAATTTTTTTATGTACTCTGAGGAAGTAGATTTTTGTTATCGTGCTCAAGAAGCAGGATTTGAAACTTGGTATATTCCATATGGACAGATTATACATTATTGGGGTGGAGCAAACGAAGTAAATCGCAGAGTGATATTATGGACCAATGCAAGTCAGATGCTTTATTTCCAAAAGCATTTCAAAGGGATAAATAAAATACTTATTATTTGTATTAAGTATGGAGGAATAGTAATAAGAATACCGTTGTATTTTATTGTTGGCTGTGTGAGTTTTAAGAAAGATCTCATATTAAAGTCGTATTACATGTTATATACTGCAATAAAACTGATTTCTCCAAAATGGAAGTATCGGGCCGATTATACCGGTGAAATTCAACCATGGGAAACATAGGAATGATCATAAGAAGACAAGTGTGTTTATGTAGTGGAATATTTAGTAGCATATTTATTTTCGTATGAGCTATAAACTACTTCAAATATCAACAATGATACCTTACCCACTCGTTGATGGTGGGAGGATAGGAATATATCATATTGTAAAACAATATGCTTTACGAAATGTAAAAATTGATTTTGCTGCACCTTGTTCAGAAGAAAATAACTATCATGAATTTAAAAAATATTGTAATATTTTCTTTCTGAATATTGATACCCGATATACACTTTACGGAGGTATAAAAAATTTATTTAGTAGCTTACCATATAACGTAGAAAAGTATCACTCGGCAAAAGCTTTGCAACAACTCGAAGAGCTTGTAATCAAGAATTCCTACGATGCTATTCAAGTTGAATCTCTCCATATGGCATGGTACGCAGTTGTCTTAAAAAATAAATTTGGTATACCAATTCTTTTAAGAGAACATAATTATCAATCTGAAATAATACGAAGGATGTGCGAGGTTGTCCGAAATCCTATATTGAAACTCTACCTACAGTATAACTACAATAAAATGCAGAGCTATGAAGGTTACATAACCAAAAAATTCGACAAAGTATTAACAATATCTTCGGTTGACGATATAAAATTGAAAACTATATCTCCGGATGTTAATACAGAAATAATTCCCGCAGGTGTTGATATCGATTATTTGTATTATGAAAAAGCTGTGTTTAACGAAGCAATTATAATGAGTGTTAACTATGAATGGTATGCTAACAGAGATGCTTACAATTATTTTGTGGAAGAGATATACCCAACTATTAAGAAAAACAAACCGAATGTGAAGGTCTATATAGTGGGGAAAGGGTCTGAGTTACTAAGGAAAAGGAAAAATCCTGAAGGTATTACCATTGAAGGATTTATAGACGATTTTAATTCAATAACACGGTATGCCTCGATTGCTGTCGTTCCGCTTAGGATAGGCGGAGGAATGCGTATCAAAATTTTGGAAATGATGTCAAAAGGTATGGCTATTGTGTCTACGAGTGTTGGAGCAGAAGGTATTGAGTATACGAATGAAGAAAACATTATCATTGCTGATGATCCAAAAGTGTTTGCTCAAAGAGTAATTGAGCTGTTAAATACTCACGACAAAATTCAACAAATAGGAGTTAATGCAAGGAAATTTGTTGAACAACATTACTCTTGGGAAAAAATCGGTGATAGATTTTACACAGTACTCAAAAACGTTATCGAAAAAAATCAATAGGAGTTTTTCTATCAAACAGAAAAAGAAAATATTAGTCATCAGTTCGAGGGTACCCTATCCGTTAATTGGTGGTGATAGAATTAGAATATTTAATTTTGCAAAGCATTTGTCGAACTATTATGATATTGACTTAGTAGCTCTTCACGACAAAGCAGTCGATAAAAAAGTTTTGAACGAATTAAAAACTGTCTTCAGAAATGTATATATATTTAAATTTTTAAGAGTGCGTTTTCTACTCAACCTTGTGAAGACAATTTTTACCTTTAAACCTTTTCAAGTGTCGTATTATTACTTTTATTCAGTCAAAAAGTTTCTAGATAGTATTCTGGAGCAATATGATGGAGTTGTAGCAAATCATATTAGAACTATGGAATATGTAAAAGATAGTTCATTACCCCGTTTTATAGACTTACACGATGCATTATCGCTTAACTATGAAATAACGACAAAGTATATATCTGCATTCATGAAACCTTTCTATAAATTGGAAAGAGAACTAGTGATAAGGTATGAGAACAAGGCTGTAAACACATTTCACGAAATATTTATTGTTTCAGATCGTGATAAAGAATATTTAGTAAAACGAGGTTGTCAGGCAGATAAAATAAGAGTAATTCCTGTTGCTGTTAGTAGTGCTTTGCTACAATACAACGAAACATGCGAAGAAAAAAATCAAATCTGCTTTTTAGGAAAAATGGATTATTATCCAAATATTGATGCAGTTGAATACTTTGCTCATGAAATATTTCCATTAGTAAAAGCAGAATTACCAGATACAGATTTTACAATAATTGGTGCAAATCCAACAAAAAGAGTATTCAAATTAAAGAGTATTCCTGGTATACATGTTACAGGCTGGGTTGAAGATCCATATAAATATCTTATGCAATCAAAAGTTGTTGTCGCTCTTATCAGAATTGGTTCAGGAATGCAAAATAAAGTATTGGAAGCTATGGCTATGGGAAAGCCAGTAGTAATTACAAGTTTTGTTGCCAATAGTTTAAAAGGAATTGACGGAAAGCATTATATAGTTGCTGATAGTCCACCCGAAGTATCGAGGCAAATTATATCACTTTTGTTGGACAAACAGAAGCGCATAGATATTGGTGTTGCAGCAAAAGAATGGATTCGTAAAAACCATACGTGGGATATTATAGCTGAACAGTTTTATAGATCAATTCAAACTAAATTAAATAATGTTACTTGAGTATTATGTATACTATTCTCATCATCGCAGGTACGCGTCCGGAAATAATTAAAACAGCAACAATTGTTCTCGAGAGCAGAAAACGGTCGGATGTCAAAGTTGTCTATTGTCTCACCGGACAGCATATGACTATGGCTCAAGAGGCATTGTCAATTTTTGGTATTGAGCCGGATTACAATTTGAATATTATGCGTCCGAATCAAACGCTGAATATGATAGCTGAATCTGTCTTTGCAAAACTTCCTGCTGTACTAGAGACAGTGAAGCCGAATGTTGTATTGGTTCAGGGTGATACAACAACAGCTGCAATGGCCGCATTGACATCTTTCAATGTAAAAATTCCTGTTGGACATATTGAAGCAGGATTGCGGAGTTACAATCTTGAAGCACCGTTTCCTGAGGAGTTGAACAGGAAGGTCATTTCATGTTTGGCACGGTTCAATTTCGCCCCAACGGAAAGCGCAAAAAATAATCTGCTTCGTGAAGGAGTAGATCCGAAGACAATTTATATAACCGGCAATACGGTCGTTGATGCATTGCAATATTTGGTTGATACGCAGCCATTAGATGGTGTAGCAAAAATATTACCGCAACTCAACGGTCCTTTTGTACTGGTAACTGCACACAGACGTGAAAGTTTTGGTGAAGGATTTAAAAATATTTGTGAAGCTTTAAAGGAATGTTCTTCGATGTATCCTCATATAAATTTTGTTTATCCGGTACATCTGAATCCTCATGTATCAGGTCCTGTCCATGCACTTCTTGGAAATGTGCCGAATATTCATTTGATACCACCGGTACCATATCTCGAACTTCTTACTTTACTTAAAAATTGTTCGTTTGTTCTGACAGATTCCGGTGGGATACAGGAAGAAGCTCCTTCATTCGGAAAATACGCAATAGTAATGCGTGAGGTAACAGAGCGAAAAGAGAGTGTTGAGTTAGGCTATTCGGAGCTTGTTGGTACACAAAAAGATTCTATTATAAGAGCTGTGCAAAGCCAAATCGAAACTCCAGTTAAAATACCTCTGAACTCAAATCCTTATGGCGACGGATATGCGTCTCAGAGAATACTTGATATTTTAATAAACAACTTATGAGCAGAACACGATTAGAAATACTTTCGACTCTTTTTGTTGACTTTCTGACGATTAATCTGGCATATGGAGTATTCTATTACATCCGCATTAAAAGCGGACTTATACCGTATAGTATAGAGCCAGAGGCTTTTTTACCAATGATTGTTATTTATATTTACTGGCTCGTTATTTTTGCCCTTTTTGGATTATACCGCCAATGGTATGAACAATCTCGTATCGACGAAGTAGTTACAATTCTAAAGACAACAACAATCGGTGTTTTACTCCTCACGTTTTTGATTTTCATAGATGATGCAGCAAGTGGTACGTCCGAAAATATCAGGATGGCAATTGTTTACTATTGGATACTGTTAACCTCATTTCTGATACTTGGAAGATTGATAGTACGGTACACACAACGACGTTTGTTACTGGCTGGCATTGGTGTGCGTAAAACGATTATCGTGGGTTGGTCTGAGAAAGCATTTAAGCTCTGTGATATGATTTTACGATATCCATCGTTAGGGTATAAAATGATTGGATTTGTAACTACCGATAAAAAACTTGCTGCACGTCAAAAAAAGTTTAATTACAAGGGATATGGTATTATTGGTACGTTACGTCAGTTGCCGTCAATGATTGAAGAGAATAATGTACGCGCAGTACTTGTCGGGCTTGATTCAACAAATCACGAAGAATTATTAGAAGTATTGCGCTACTGCGATAAGCCGGATGTGGCTATCAGAATTGTACCAGACTTATACGATATTGTTAGCGGGCAGGCAAGGATCAGTTCAATTTACGGAATGCCGCTGATGGAAGTACGTCCTCAACTAATGAAACCATGGGAAGAAATTGCCAAACGAACGCTCGATATTGTAGTATCGTTGACAGTATTGGTTCTTTTTATTCCCATGTGGATTCTAATTGCAATTGCAATTAAACTTAATTCTAAAGGTCCAGTGTTATACAAACAGGTGCGGGTTGGGAAAAATGGCCAACATTTTAAAATGTTAAAATTCCGATCGATGAGATCCGATGCAGAAAAGAATACAGGTCCTGTATGGGCAGGAAAAAATGATCCAAGAGTAACAGCCGTTGGACGTTTTCTTCGTAAAACCCACCTTGATGAAATTCCACAGTTTATCAATGTGTTGAAAGGTGAAATGAGTCTTGTCGGACCAAGACCGGAAAGGCCGTTCTTTGTTGAAAAACTAAGTAAGGAAATTCCCCTCTACAACCGAAGGCACAAGGTTAAACCAGGAATTACTGGTTGGGCTCAGGTCAAACATAAATACGATGAGTCTATTGAAGATGTACGTACAAAATTAAAATACGATCTCTATTACATCGAAAATATATCCTGGCGGTTGGATTTAAAAATATTATTGAATACACTCTATGTAATGGTGACCGGAAAAGGACATGCATAAGTGAGAATGTGGAAGGAAAGAAAATGATGCAAATACACATGGTTGATGTTGTTGGGCAATACAGAAAAATTAAAAAAGAGATAGATGAAGCTGCAATTCGGGTACTTGAATCAGGTCAATATATTTTAGGGAAAGAAGTAACTCTTTTTGAAGAAGAAATTGCACGTTATATCGGAACACGATACGCAATTGGTTGTTCATCAGGTACTGATGCCCTTCTTGCAGCGATGATGGCAGTAGGCATTAAACCCGGTGATGAAATTATCACTACATCTTTTACTTTTGTATCAACAGTCGAAACAATAGCATTGCTTGGTGCAAAGCCGGTATTTGTAGATATTGATCCGAGAACATTCAATTTGAATTCATCACTTGTTGAAAAGGCGATAACAAAACATACAAAAGCAATTATACCAGTTCATCTTTATGGACAAAGTGTTGATATGGATCCGTTGGTAGATGTTAGCAACCGGTACGGTATTCCAATTATAGAGGATATGTGTCAGGCAATCGGTGCAGAGTACAAAGGTAGAAAAGTTGGCACTTTTGGAGATATCGGTTGTATAAGTTTTTTCCCAAGTAAAAATCTTGGTGGTTTTGGAGATGGGGGAATGCTGGTAACTAATAATAGTGAACTGGCTGAAAAATTACGTATGATTATAGTGCATGGTTCAAAAGAACGATATAAGCATGAAGTATTGGGTATCAACGGGCGGCTTGATACTTTGCAGGCTGCATTGTTACGTGTAAAACTTCGTTATTTAGAAACTTGGATTGATGCTAGACGAAAAGCGGCAGCGATATACAACTCATTCTTTGAAGGCTCATCAGTACAAATTCCTTACGAAGAAACGTATGGAAAACATGTTTACCATCAATATACAATACGTGTTAAAAATCGTGATAAGGTTGTTCAGCATCTTCAGAATAAAAAGATTCCTCATGCAATATACTATCCTATTCCTCTTCATTTACAAAAGCCATATCTCTCACAGAATTTTGAAATTGGTTCGCTTCCTATTACAGAACTAGCATCGCAGGAAGTATTATCACTTCCGATGCATACCGAATTAAATGAAGAACAGCAACAATATATTGCTACATCAGTACTTGAAGCTCTTTAAAAAGTGAGAATGGGCGATGAAAAAAGTTCTTGTTGTTATTCCAACGTATAATGAGGCAGAAAATATTGTTCCTATAATACAGGAAGTATTGAAACAGGGAGAAAATATTTATGTACTTGTAGTAGACGATAATTCTCCCGACGGTACTGCAGCAATTGTACAACAGTTGCAGAAAGAAGAACCGAGGGTAAACTTGCTTCAACGTGAGGGGAAATTAGGATTAGGTACAGCATATGTAGCCGGTTTTAAATATGCCCTTGCTCATGATTATGAATACATTTTCGAAATGGATGCTGACTTTTCACACGATCCGAATGCAATACCAGTTCTGCTTCGATATGCTGAAAACTATGATCTGGTTATCGGTTCACGCTATAAGTCCGGTGTCAATGTTGTGAACTGGCCAATGAGTCGTTTGCTACTCAGTTATTTTGCGAATGTTTATACTCGTTTTATTACTGGTATGCCTATTAAAGATGCAACGGCAGGTTTTAAGTGTTACAACCGACGTGTGCTCGAGGCACTCAATCTCGATTCAATAAAATCAAATGGCTATTGCTTTCAGATCGAAACGAACTATCTGACATGGAAAAAAGGGTTCCGGATTTTTGAAGTACCTATTGTGTTTGTCGATCGCAGATCGGGTGTTTCAAAAATGTCGAAGCAAATTGTATACGAAGCAGCGCTCTTGGTGTGGAAACTGAAATTCAAAAGTATGTTTGGTCTATTGTAAGTACTGCAGTGAGGAAGAATCTTTCACAAACCGATGTATCTGTTATCATCGTTAATTACAATGTCAAAGACTATCTCTCTCAGGCTATTGTCTCACTTCAAAGAGCATTAAAAAAAATCAGATCGGAGATTATTGTTGTTGATAATGCTTCGGATGATGGTTCCGTAGCAATGCTCCGACATAAATTTCCACGTGTTAAATTAATCAATAATAATCAAAACGTAGGATTCGGTCGAGCAAATAATCAGGCTTTAAAAATCGCTTGTGGAAAATATATCTTTTTACTCAATCCAGACACAGTTGTACAGGAAAATACTGTTGAGGTACTGTACAATTTTATGGAAGAACATCCCAATGCTGGTCTCATAGGTTGTAAGGTATTAAATCCGGATGGGACACTTCAATTGCCGTGTCGTCGTAGTTTCCCGACTCCATGGGTTGCATTCACCAAAATTGTTGGATTAAGTAAATTATTTCCATCTTCTAAATTGTTCGGTAGATATAATTTAACGTATCTTCATCCAGACAAAACATATCCCGTTGATGCTGTTAGCGGTTCATGTATGTTTGTACGTCGTGAAGTTTTTGAGCAGATCGGTGGCTTTGATGAAAGCTACTACATGTATGGCGAAGATCTTGATTACTGTTATAGAGTGCAGCAGGCGGGCTGGAAAATATACTACGTTCATTCGACACAAATTATTCATTATAAAGGAGAAAGCACAAAGCGAAGCAACATTGATGAGCTGAAAACTTTTTATGATGCAATGCATATTTTTGTGAAGAAACATTTTTATTTTTCTTCGTTCCTTGTTTTTCTTCTGCGGTTGTCCATTTCAATTGTTTCTCTTACGGCATCACTAACTGCTTTCGTAAAAAAATACCTTGTTACTCTTGTTGATATCGTTATTGTTATTCTAAGTATTATTGCGGGCGAGTACATCAGAAAAGGTGAAATAGGAACATTACCGGAGTATGCTTATCCCTCTGTTTATCTGATTCCATCGCTGGTTGTTGTAAGTTCATTAGTAATGTTGGGTGTGTATTCAAAACGTTCAATGTCTATCACACATTCAGCAATAGCAGTATTTATCAGTTACACAGTACTATCTGCGTTAACTGCATTTTTTAAGGAATACGCATTTAGTCGGGCTATTATAATTTATTCTGGATTTATAAGTTTTGTTTTAATTCCTGGATGGAGGTTGTTGTTTCGGATTGCTCGTAGTTCAACTGAAAACAAGGCACTCTGGAGACGAAATACAGTTATTGTTGGAACCGGTAAAAAGGCAATACAACTTGCTCAACGGGTTCATCAGATACCAGGTGCAGGGTATGATATTATTGGTTACATAGGTACAAATCATGCACAAATTGGTAGAAAGCTTGATGGAATTCCAGTGGTAGCAACAATTGACTCTTTGTCTAAGGCAATTAAACAGTTCCAAATAACCGATGTTATATTTGCCCCACACTCGGTAGCTTATATGGAAATGCTTGCGCTTATCAGCCAAAAAGAATTTAAGAATATTACTTTTCATCTCGTTCCAAGTTCGATGGAAGTCATGGTTGGAAAAGCGAGTATCGAAATGCTGAATGAAATTCCGCTTGTTGAACTGTCATATAATATCAATAAAAGCATCAATAAATTTTCAAAACGATGTTTTGATGTTCTTGTCTCAGTTATGCTGTTGGTGACGGTTTACCCATTTTTTATTATATTCAAAAAGTTATCCGGTAGTACGTTCATCAAGTTGTTACCGGAGGTACTATCTGGAAGGTATAGTTTGGTTGGCAAACCAATTAGTGATGGTAATACAAGTGAGGCAGAGGCTGAGCAACCATACCTTGGTAAACCAGGGTTAACAGGTTTAATTCAGTTACTCAGTCACCGCACACTTAGCAGTAAAGAGCGTGAACAGTATAATATTTACTATGCCCGAAATCAATCGATTTCGATGGATATCGATATATTAATACGAACGTTTATAAAATTTATAAAAGAACATAGAGGAAAATAATGGCAAAAGTTATACTCGATTTTGAACGTCCGATCATTGAGTTGGAGCAGAAAATTGCCGAAATGCGGAAGTATGCAGATAATCTTGATATTGCAGATGAAATTGCTGTGTTGGAGGGAAAAGTTGAGCAACTCCGTCGTTCGGTTTATTCGAACCTTACACGCTGGCAGAGAGTTCAGCTTGCCCGACATCCGGAACGTCCTTATACACTCGATTATATTCAGATGATGATGGAAGATTTTATTGAGCTCCATGGCGATCGGCACTTCGGTGATGATAAAGCAATTGTTGGCGGATTCGCTACATTTGAAAAACAAACTGTTATGATCATCGGACATCAAAAGGGGAGGGATACAAAGTCGAATATTTACCGTAATTTCGGAATGCCAAATCCCGAAGGATACCGTAAGGCACTCCGCTTAATGAAGTTGGCAGAAAAATTTTCGAAACCTGTTATCACTTTCCTTGATACACCTGGTGCATATCCGGGCATTGGTGCAGAAGAACGTGGACAAGCAGAAGCAATTGCTCGCAATTTGTTTGAAATGTCTCAGCTTAACGTGCCGATTATTGTTGTTATAATCGGTGAAGGTGCTTCAGGAGGTGCGCTGGGCATTGGAGTTGGTGATAGAGTATTGATGCTCGAAAATGCATGGTATTCTGTCATAGCTCCGGAATCATGCTCAAGCATTTTGTGGAGAAGTTGGGAATATAAAGAACAAGCTGCCGAAGCATTAAAACTTACAGCGCAGGATTTATATGAGTTGAAAATAATCGACCGTATTATACCAGAACCTATCGGTGGTGCGCATCGTGATCCACTTCAAGCAGCGTCTTTGTTAAAGAGTGTATTGAGTGAAGAGTTAAAAGCTTTGAAGAAAGTTAAAACTGACAAACTGGTACAATCAAGAATCCAGAAATTCGCTTCTATGGGTGCTTATAAAAACGGATAGTAATCTATGATATTTACGCGAAGTGAATCAAAAGAACTATCCGAACCCCTCGTGCGTTCCTATTCCACTATTCGTGTGCGATATGCAGACACAGATCAAATGCGTATTGTACATCATGCCAGATTTTTTGAATACTTCGAGCTCGGACGTTCAGATCTTATACGGCAATTAGGAATGCCATATGCACAGTTGGAAGAACAAGGAATATTTCTACCCGTTATTGAAGCTGTGGCACGTTACCACAAACCAGCACGATATGATGAATGTATAATAGTAGAATCATCAATTTACGAATTACCAAAGGCGACTGTAAAAATTCATTACCGTGTGTTTAATGAAGATAAATCAATAGTACTAGCAGATGGTTGGACACTTCACGGCTTTCTTAATGGAAAAAATGGAAGACCCATGAGAGCTCCACAGGTTTTTCTTAATTTGTTTCCGCTAGTTGCTCCTACCAGTTAATAGAGTTATCAATGTACTCCAGAATTCTTGAGCTTGGGAAAGATACTGCAGTCTATGGTTTAAGCACGATCATTGGTCGTTTGCTTAATTTTCTTCTTGTCCCTTTTTATGCAAACTATCTTTTGCCTGCTGAAAATGGTATTGTTGCAAATATCTATGCATATATTGCTTTTGTTTTTGTGTTTTACACCTATGGTATGGAACATGCGTATATGCGTTTTGTTGTATCACCAGAGTATAGTGAGAAATGCGAAACTTTCAGTGTTGCATTTTTTTCTCTCTCTTTGACTTCACTCCTATTTTCCGGGGTGCTTGCTTTTAATGCATCGTTTATAACATCACTTATTGGTATTGCTACAGAATACGAGATAGTTGTATACTATGTTGCTGGAATTCTTTTATTCGATACGCTTTCTGTAGTACCTTTTGCTTCACTAAGAATGGAGCGAAAAGCAATAATATTTGCAGTATTAAAAATTGTAAATATTACTGTTACGTTGTTGCTGAATATCCTTTTTGTTGTACAATTCGATATGCGGGTTGACGGTGTGTTTCTGGCGAACCTTATTGCATCGGCACTTACATTCTTGTTAATGCTTTGGCGGATCCGTGAGTTATTACAATTCAGATTATCAAAAAAGCTATACAAAGAAATGTTGAAGTTTGGTATTCCATACGTGCCTTCCGGTATTGCTACCATGGCAATGCAGGTGATAGACAGGCCTATTGTGAAAGCTCTTACAGACGATGCAACGCTCGGAGTCTACCAGCTTAATTATCGACTTGGTATTTTTATGATGCTTGTTGTGGGTATGTATGATTATGCATGGCGTCCGTTTTTTCTTTCGTACGCAAAAGAACAAAATGCTCCTCAGCTCTTTGCCAGAGTGTTTACATACTTTACATTTCTGATGATGGTTATTTTTATCGGAGTCTCTTTATTTATAGAAGATTTAGTGCGCTTTCCCCTCTTTGGCAGACAGTTTTTCCCTTCGGGGTATTGGAATGGTACACAAATTGTACCCATCGTGCTTATCGCGTATATGTTTGCTGGCGCATACTCGAATTTTATTGTTGGTATCTACCTTGAAAAGAAAACGATCTATGTTCCGCTAGTAACTAGTGCAGGCGCAGTTATAAATGTTATTGCAAATCTTTTTCTCATCCCTCGTTTTGGTATTCTTGGTGCGGCTTTGGCAACATTAATTAGTTACGTTGCAATGGCATCGGGAATGTATATTGTTTCGCAAAAAATGTATTTTGTTCCTTATGAGTGGAGAAGAGTAACAATGATATTTATTGTTGGGTTGATACTGTACAGTATTAGCAGATTTTTTTTCCTTATGAGTGGAGAAGAGTAACAATGATATTTATTGTTGGGTTGATACTGTACAGTATTAGCAGATTTTTTTCCCTGTATCCACTGGATATTCTTTCGTTAGTGATAAAATTACTAATTGTATTTCTTTATATTGGAATAGTAATCCTCTTTAAAATTATACCAGTCGGGAATCACGAATTAATCAGAGGTATAGTCAATAAATTTACCCGTAAGTAATAGGTAAATCATTACTAATTCCTGTCTGCAAAACTCTCTCAACAAAAGAAACAAGCCTGGTATAGTGAGAACCTTTCCAGTAGTACTTATTACAATGTGAGCAGTAGTAAAATGTAGAACACCATTCTCTTACTCGCAGTGGGATAAAATGCTCAGCAACATCGCTACGGTCACAAATGCAGAACAATGTATTGCAATTTAAACAGCGAGTAAAAGGTAATCGTAGATTCCAAAGGTCAAAACGGGTAAGTACATTGATAAGTTGTTCAAATGGGTTGTATGTACGGATATGGTAAAAATGTGTAACAGAAGAAATTGTATGGAATTTTGAATTCATACTTAAAATTATTCTCTGCTCTGTGCTGGCTATAGTGAGAATATCGTTCAATGTCAGTGTATTACTATACACAGTATCGAAACCAAAGAGGCGTAAATGTTTAGCAAGTTTGCCAAGATGGACATCGGCAACAAAACGTACTTTGCGAAGAGGATGCTCACGTAATTTCTGAATTGATGAAATATCAAAAGCCTCGAATACAGGATATAAGGCTATTCTGTTTTCTGGTTCTATATAACTATCAAAAGAAGCAGCTTCTCCATTGATCAATACAAGATCGACAGCAGAGGGAGGAATATGAAGATACTCAATGACTTCTTGTATAGTGTGATATACTAATGGTAAGGCAAATGTTTTGAATTGTTGTTCCGGTGGTAAAAAATCGTTCAGTTCAGCATAACAGCGTATAAAAATATAATTATCACTTGTTTGCATAAATATTAAACTGTATAAGCTTAATTAAATATAACGGTTGATATAGGAACAAAACAATAATTATTTCGTCTATATCAATTCAATTTGAAGTGCAATTATAAACAATTGAAAATGTTTTTTCTTTTCAATAAAATAATAAAGTTAAACAGGTACCATACAACCACTAAAAGAAGAGTGAAGGCTTATGGCAATTACAGTACGTAATTTGACAAAATACTACGGTACAGAAAAAGCAATAGATAGTATTTCGTTTGATGTGAAGACAGGTGAAATATTAGGTTTTTTAGGTCCAAATGGTGCAGGTAAAACAACAACGATGAAAATAATTACCTGCTACATGCCACCATCATCGGGATCTGTTGAAGTAGAAGGTTACAATATTGAGACACAATCGCTGGAAGTACGTCGAAAAGTGGGTTATTTACCTGAGCTCAACCCGTTGTATCTTGATATGAGTGTAACAGAGTACCTAGAGTATGTTGGAAGGCTACACAAACTTCAGGGTAAAGAACTGCAATCCAGAATGAAGGAGATGGTCGAAGTATGTGGTTTGGGAAACGTCCGACACAAAGATATCGGAGAACTTTCAAAAGGATATCGACAGCGGGTAGGACTAGCCCAGGCTATGATTCACGATCCCGATGTATTGATTCTTGATGAACCAACCAGCGGTCTTGATCCAAATCAGATTATTGAAATCCGTAATCTCATTCGTCAGCTCGGTCGGGCAAAAACTGTTATTCTTTCCACACACATTTTGTCGGAAGTTCAGGCAACATGTGATAGGGTGATTATTATTAATGAAGGAATCATTGTTGCTGATGGTACTCTTGAAGAACTTCAGGAGCAATTTCACGGTGCAGAACGTATTCTGTTGGAACTTAAAATACCATCGACAATTACAAATCCGATGGATGAGGTATACAAAAAGCTTCAATCGATTCCTTTTGTCGAAACTGTTGAATATAGCGGAACAGATAATTCGGTGTATAAATTCAGCGTTCGTGCACAAAAAGGTATTGATATCCGAGAATCAATCTTTAGGATTTGTGTACAGGAACAATGGGTTCTGCTCGAAATGTCGCGTCATACAACAAGTCTTGAAGAGGTATTCCATAAATTGACAAAACAAGAACAATAAGGATTTGGGAAATGGCTATGAATGCTCAGAAAATAAAACTTCCGGATTTATCGAATGTTCTTACTATTAGTAAAAAAGAATTACGTTCATACTTTAACTCACCTGTTGCATATGTGGTTATAGTAGTCTTTCTTGTGATTGTAGGGTGGGTTTACACAAACAGTTTGTTTCTTCTGAACATTGCATCACTGCGAGTATTTTTCGAATGGGTTCCACCAATTTTCCTATTTGTTGTACCGGCAATAACGATGAGATTGATGGCAGAAGAGAAAAAGGTCGGTACTATTGAATTGTTAACAACAAAACCACTCGAAGACTGGGAAATAATTGGGGGGAAATTTCTTTCTGCATGGTTACTTATTGTGATAGCATTACTACCGACCTTGCTCTATTATATCACTGTAGCAATATTAGGCGAAGTTGATCACGGAGTTATTATTGGCGGTTACCTCGGATTGCTCTTAATGGCGGGTGTTTATGTTGCAATCGGGTTATTTGCATCAACACTTACAGATAATCAGATTGTAGCGTTTATCGTTGCATTTCTTATCATAGCACTGTTATACTGGTTCGATAAAATATTAATTTTTGTGCCGGGGTTTTTAACGAGTATTATCGAGTATCTCGGTATAGACTATCACTTTGCAAACATTGCTCGCGGAGTTATCGATACGCGGGATATTGTTTATTTCGTCACACTTGGTGGCTTTGCACTATATCTGGCAGTTGTAATGCTTGAAAAACGTAAATGGTAATGAGGATGAGCAATGACTATGAAGACGAAAAAAACTGAAGCATTAGTAAGAATTGCATTAGTGTTTGGAATTCTTGTTGTTATCAATTTCATATCCGTGCGGATTTTCGGAAGGATCGATCTTACAAAAAACAGTGTCTACACTCTTTCCGAAGCAAGCAAGAATCTGGTACGAAATCTGGACGATAAAGTTACTATAAAAGCATACTTTACAGAAGACTTGCCAGCGCCTTACAATACTAACAGGAGACAGGTGCTGGATATTCTGAATGAGTACAAAGCTTATAGTAAGGGTAATTTACAATTTGAATTTATTAACCCTGAAGGTGAAAAAGGCGAGCAAGAAGCACGGCAGGCCGGAATTCCACCAGTTGAAGTACAGGTTATAAAGGAAGATAAATTTGAAGTAAAAAGAGCATATCTCGGACTTGTATTTTTCTATGAAGATAAAAAGGAAATATTGCCGGTTATTCAAAATCTCAGTTCACTGGAGTATGATATCAGTTCGGCAATTAAAAGACTAACAACACGTGAAAGAAAAAAAATAGGTTATACAATAGGACATCAGGAACCACCACTTTCGTCTATGCAGCGTGTTCAGCAGGAATTAAGTAAACAATACGATCTTGTGCCGGTAGAATTAAACGATAGTCAGATAACTATTCCTTCAGATATTAGTGCTCTTCTTGTTATCGCACCTCAAAGCAAGTTTAAGGATTCGTCGCTCTACGCAATAGATCAATATATAATGCGTGGTGGGAAAGTTGCGTTTCTGATCAACAAGGTCAACGCAGCACTTCAGCAACGTTACACTCAGCCCCTTGAATTGGGACTTGAACCGTTACTCGAACATTATGGAATTCGGGTAAATAATGACCTTGTACGTGATATTCAATGTGCGACGATAAGTGTTGTACAACAGCAGGGACCATTTCAGATACAAAGCCAATTGCCGTTTCCATATCTCCCGATGGCAAGTAATATGGATAAAAACAATCCGATCGTAAAAGATTTACAAAATGTAATTTTCTATTTCGTCAGTTCTCTTGATACAAATGGTGCTGTTGCTAAGGGGTTGAATACAGAAGTATTAATCCGCTCTTCCAAATACAGTGGAAGACAAAGTGGTTTCTTTATGATTGATCCATTTTATCGTTATTCACAGCAGGAAATGTCAGAGTCCGGAATTCCGCTTGCAGTGGTGGTGTCAGGTTCATATCAAAGCTACTTTGTCGATAAATCTTTAGCTCCACAGCATTCACAAAGTCCTGCAACACAAATCGTTGTAGTAGGCGATGGGGATTTTATGAAGGATGAATTTATGGGTTCAAAAGGAAACCTTACTTTATTTGTAAATATTGTTGATTACCTTGCAGATGATGCCGGCTTAATCACAATACGTTCAAAGGATATCAGTCAACCACCATTAGAGCAAATTTCGGATACAATGAAAAAAGTTGTGAAATATGGTCTATTAGTTTTCCCTCCATTCATTGTTGTTGGTTATGGTTTGTATCGATGGCGCAAACGTGTTGCATGGAAAAAAGCACTCGAAACACAAGTGTAATAATGAGGAGATAGGATAAAGATGAAAAAAACAGGAATACTTGTCGGAGTGTTAGGCATTCTTATTATTGTTTCGGTTCTTGTAATGCAAAAACCAGGGGAATTAAGTACAACCGGTGAAGGTGAATTATTATTTAAAGTTGATTCATCTGCAGTTAGTAAAATAAGAATACAATTTCCGCTCAATACAATTGCGTTAGAGAAAAGAGGTACTGAATGGATGCTTACCGAACCTTTGGTATATAAGGCCGAACAATCACTTGTTGAACAACTAATTCATCAGATTAAAAGTGTACGTGTAAAGGCTCTTGTGTCCGATAAACCCGAAAAACATTCGCTGTTCCGTGTGGATACACTTGCTCCACGAATTACTTTCTGGCAACAGGATAATCTGACAGCAGATTGTTATTTAGGAAAAATGGCACAGACATATACTCAAACTTACATCCGTCGTACGAATGAAAACCAGGTTTATTTGGCAGAGGGTATTGCCGAATATATGATTCGTCGTGAGGTAAAAGACTGGCGTGATAAAACTATAGCAACAACATTACGGGACAATATCAAATCAATTACTTATCGGTATGGGGATACAACCTTTACCGTTCAGTTTGTTGATAGTGTTTGGACAATCGGAAAAGAAAAAGTAAATGAAGCGGTGATCAATAGTGTGCTTGGTTCCTTAGTCAATTTAAAAGCTGATGACTTCGCCGATACAATATCAGTATTTCCGGCAGTAACTGCTCAAATTGAATACACAGGCATTACATTGCAGTGGTCGTACGATAAGAAACTTAGCAAATACTATGTACGCACTTTGCAAACTCCACAGGTTTACGTGATAGAACAGTGGCGTGCAGAGCAACTTCTCAAACGAAAAAAAGATTTTCTTACTCCCTAAATAAATTTATACTTACAAGAAGTAATTCATTAGTGTTCCTTGCTTGCGTATCCTTTTTTGGTTACTTTTTATTAATGATAAGTAGTTAATCAGTCAAATTATGTGAGGATGGTATGAGAGCATTCATTGTTGTGTGTATTGTTGTAATGGCTGGATTGGTATGGGGCTGTGGATCGTCGAGTCCTACAGTTGCAAAGATTGGTAAGGATCATTATACGCTAATGGAGTTTGAGGAAGATTTTGCTAAAAATAATGGAGGATGGGAACAAGGTGAAAAATCAAGTTTTGAAGAGAGACAGAAGTTCCTGAATTTAATGGTTAATTACCGTCTAAAAGTGAAGGAAGCATACGAGCTTGGGTTAGCGAACGACAAAGAAGTAAAAACGGAGTTAAAACTATACCGATCATCTGTAGCACAATCATATATTCTTGAAAAAGAATTAGTTGTGCCTGCGATTAAACAAATTTATGATCGGAAAAAGGAGATGCTTCGTGCAAGTCATATTCTCATTCGTGTTGCGCAGGAAGCATCACCGGAAGATACTCTGAAGGCATATGAAAAAGCGATGAGTATTATTGCTGAAATTCCGACAACACCGTTCGATTCTCTGGCACGTCGATATTCTCAGGATCCTTCTGTACATAGAAACGGTGGTGATTTAGGTTATTTTACCAGTGGCAGAATGGTCGGTGAATTTGAAGATGCATGTTACTCACTGAAAAAAGGTGAGTATACCAAGACTCCTGTACGTACTTCGTATGGTTACCATATCATTAAACTGACAGATCGTCGTCAAAATGAAGGTGCAGTTAAAATAGCTCATCTTATCATTGAACTTCCAAATCCTGATGATTCTTTAAAAATTCGGGATAGCGTATGGGCAATATATAGAGAAATTAAAAGCGGCTTACCATTCGATAGTGCTGTAGCCCGTTACAGTGCAGATTACAATACACGTCAGGTAGGTGGATATTTAGGTGATTATACACGGGATCGGTTACCGGTACATTTGGGAGATATTTTATTTACAACTGCTACTGATTCTATAACAGAACCTGTCGGTTTTAACTATGGATATCATATTTTCAAAGTAAAAGGCTTTACACCTTTATCACCATTCAACGACATCGAAAAAGAAATACGTTCGCAATACCAACAAACAAGATTTTTGTCTGATAAGAATAAATTCATTTCATCATTTTACAAACAATACAATGTTCAAATAAATGAAGCAGTACTTGATGAACTATCCGTTGCTTTCGATACAACGAAAACACCGGCTGTTGTAACATGGAAAGATACAGTAAGTCCTGCACTTCTCGAAAAAGTACTGATTCGCACATCTGCCGGTACATATACCGTTGAAGATGTGTTAGACAAAATTAATAATATGCAGGAGTTTAGTAACCTTGTACTAACATCATCAAATGTAAAGTCGATGGTTACAAAAGTTGCTGAGAATGCTGGTTTCGATCAATATGCTCTACAGAGAATCAGTGCATATCCGGAGTTAAATAAATTGCTTCGTGATTATCAGGATGGCATTCTTCTTTACCGAATTGAACAATCACGAGTCTGGAATTCAATTTCTGTAAACGACTCGTTGCTTCGCGAGTTTTATGAAACCAGAAAAGAAAACTACCGCTGGCCTGATAGAGTAAATTTTGCTGAAATATATGTAGTAACCGATAGCGCAGCAAAAGCTACATATGAAAAGTTAAAAAAAGGTGAAGACTTTCTGGAGCTTGCTGAAAAAACAACACAGCGTGTAGGCTATAAAGAGAAGAAAGGAGTATGGGGGTTCCATACATATAATGCAAATCCACTGGCTGAACGTGCTTCAAAGATGGCTGTCGATAGTGTAACAGAACCCTTCCGATACCAAGGAGGATGGTCAATTCTCAAAGTATTGGCATTTGATGAAGCGCGTGTAAAAACATTTGAGGAAGCCACACCTGAATTGATTGGCGCATATCAGGATTTTCAAGCAGAAAAATTAAAAGGACAATGGGTAGAGCAACTACGGAAAAAGTATACAGTCATTGAAAATTTGGATGTTTTGCGTGAAGCTTTTAAGAAAAAACATTAACACCTTGATTGGATTATTTTTCATTCTTGTGGCTGGTTGTAACAATAAACAGCCAGCCCAAGTACCTGTTGCGCGATTAGATGACCGCGTGCTTACTCTTGAAGATATTAAAGCACAATTTGATACTACTCAAAATATCACAAATGCTCAGCTTCAGCAGATTATCCAACGATGGTTACGGGATGAGCTGCTGTATCAAGAAGCACTGAAAAGGGGAATTGATAGGTTACCTGAAGTTGAACGACGAATAGCTGAAGCTAAACGTCAGCTGATTGTGAATGCATTTCTTGAGAAAGAGATTTATTCCAATACAACATCCGATATACAATATGAAGATGTTCGGCAGTATTACGAAAATAATAAGAAGGCATTTATTCTTACATCCGATATTGTATTATTGAGCTATGTACTTTTCAAAAATCGTGATATTGCAACAGAGTTTCGAAATACAGTTTTAAAAGGTAGTTCCTGGCAGGAAGCTTTGCAGCAACTATCAACCCAACCCGATATTAGAGTTGATTCTATGTACTTTACACAAAATATGCTTTATCCTCAGGAGTTGTGGAGAGTTGCAATGAATATTAAGGAACGTGAAGTATCCTTCCCAATCAGTACGCCGCAGGGTTTTTATGTTCTCTATGTACATGCCTCTATGAAGCAAGGTCAGCAAGCTGATTTGGCTTATGTTGAACCACAGATCAGAGGTCGTCTTTTAATAGAACAAAGGAAGAAGATGTACGATTCTCTTATTGCTCAACTACGACAACTTCATTCAATTCATGTCTATGCTACTGCATATGATTCAGTAATTTATTCAGGCAAATAATTAGGAACAACTATGAGATTTTTAAAAATATTATTCATTGTTTGGTGCATTAATTTTTTCCATTCAGTAACGTTTTCACAACGATTAATTGATAGAATTGTTGCAATAGTAGACAAGGAAATAATTACTGAATCGGAACTGACGGAACGGCTTCAGTTTGTCGCAATACAAAATCGGATTGATTCTGCAACGCCTGGTCTTAAAAAGCAAGTGCTCGAAGCAATGATCACGGAGAAGCTGACACTTGCACAGGCTCGGATTGATAGCATAGAGGTTAAAGATGATGAAGTAACCCGTACTCTCGATATGCAGATTCAGAACCTTATCAGGCAACTTGGTTCTGAACAACGATTAGAACAAGTATATGGGAAAACGGTAGCACGTATCAAACGCGAGTACAGAGATGAGATACGCAATCAATTGCTTGTGCAGAGAGTGCGTCAGCAAATGGAATCGAAAGTAACAATATCTCGAAAAGAAGTAGAAGAGTTTTTCGAAGCGTATAAAGATAGCTTACCACCTGTGCCAGAAGAATTCACAATTAGTCACATTTTGCTTATACCAAAGCCGGATTCAATAGTAGAAAACAAAACGAAACTGTTTATGGAAGCTATTCTCGACAGTGTAAAAGCTGGCGGTGATTTTGCCGAGTTTGCAAGAAAATACTCAGTTGATGGTACGGCTGCGAGTGGCGGAGATTTGGGGTGGGCAAAACGTGGTGATTTTGTACGTGAATTTGAAGAGGCACTGTTTGCACTCAAGGAAAATGAAGTTTCGAAAGTAGTTAAAACTCAATTCGGTTACCATATCATCCAGCTTCTTCAACGACGGGGTGAATCTGTGCATGCACGACATATTTTAATGCGAGTTGACAAAAGCCCGATTAGTGATTCGGTTACCGTTGAAAGATTGCGTGAGTTGCGTTCTCGTGTTTTACAGGGTGAATCGTTTGCCGAACTCGCAAGAAAATATTCGGAGGATGAAGAAACAAAATCCATTGGCGGTGATTTAGGTACATTTACAGCAGACCAACTTCAGACAGATTTTTTAATGGTTCTTCAATCGATGAAAGAAAATGATGTGAGCGAACCACTTCAAACATCGACGGGTACAACATACGGATATCACATTGTATGGCTTCGGAAGCGTGTACCGCCTCATGCAATGAACCTTCAGGATGATTATAGAAGAATCGAGCAACTTGCACTCTATATGAAAAAAAATAGAAAATATGAAGAATGGTTGGAAGAACTTAAAAAGAGTATTTATATCGATATTCGTGTAAAAGAATTACTATAATATCCGCTTAAGGAGTATGGAGTGACAAAGAGTTCATTTATTGAGGGCGATGTAGCTTCTGTTCAAGCACTCGCAGATGTTTATGAGGCTTTGAAAAAAGAAATTGGCAAAGTTATTATTGGTCAACAGCAAACCATCGAACATCTTTTTCTTACCCTATTATGTAAAGGTCATTGTCTCCTGATAGGTGTACCGGGATTAGCAAAAACATTGCTGATCAAAACGCTTGCAGAAGTGCTGGCTTTAAAGTTCAATAGGATTCAGTTTACTCCGGACCTCATGCCGGGCGATATCACAGGTACAGAAGTCATAGAAGAAAATCCCATTAGCCGTACACGATCATTCAGATTTGTACAAGGTCCGATTTTTGCAAATATTATTCTTGCTGATGAAATAAATCGTACTCCACCCAAAACACAATCGGCATTACTCGAAGCAATGCAGGAGCATCATGTTACCGCTGCAGGTGAAACATATCCCCTTGAGGAACCCTTTTTTGTACTTGCAACACAAAATCCTATCGAGCAGGAAGGTACCTACCCATTACCTGAAGCTCAACTCGATCGTTTTATGCTAAATCTATGGTTAGAATATCCAACTTTTGATGAAGAATTGCAAATAGTAAAACAAACGACAAGTTCGTATATCCCGCAATTGCAAAAAATAATATCAGGACCCGAAATTCTTTCTTTTCAGGAACTTGTGCGAAGAGTGCCTGTTGCAGATAATGTTGTTGAGTATGCTGTACGGCTTGTTAATTCAACTCGACCATCTTCTCCACATGCACCGGATTTTATAAAAAAATGGATTCGCTGGGGCGCTGGTCCACGTGCCTCGCAATACCTCATTCTTGGTGCAAAAGCGCGTGCTATAATTCAACGACGATTTACTCCCGATATTGAAGATGTAAAGGCAATTGCTGGTCCTATTTTGCGTCATAGATTAGTTACCAACTTCAATGCCGATGCAGAAGGTGTAAGCTCGTATGATATTGTTAAACGTCTTGTAGAAACTTTAAAATGAGCATGAACAAAATCCCTTCTTCTTTTTCTGTTATTTCGCTCTTTGTGCTCTTTTTGGTTCTAATTACTCCACTGCAAGACCTCATTGCACAACGAAATTGGATTTTTTTAAAAACAAAAGCTATGGCTTACTCAGTATCGGATGTTTCGGAACGTGCGCTGAAACGTCGGGCAAAGCACTTGCCGCAACATTTGCTAATTGATGAATACGATTTACCCGTATCACCGGTATACATTCGCAAAATTGAACAGACGGGGGCAAAAGTTATTACAGTATCGCGATGGCTTAATGCAGTTTCTGTTGAAGCAACTTCACAGCAATTGCAATCAATTGCTCAACTACCGGAAGTTCAAAAGATCCAAGCGGTATTAATTAGTCGAAAGATAATACCAGTTGCAGAAAAAGAACTGTTTCTGCAAAAACAGGGAGGAGGACAACCGGGGACAACAGATGACCCTTTTTATGGGACTTCGAAACTTCAGGTTGCTTCTGTTAATGCAACGCCTTTACACCGTGCTTCGGTGACAGGGAACGGTGTGGTAATAGGTATGCTCGATGATGGTTTCAATAATCATCGTACACATATTGCATTAAGAAATATTACGGTTCTAAAAGAATATGATTTTGTTCAGAGAGATAGCAATACTTCACGTGCATATGGTGAATATCAAGCTCAGGGGAACCACGGTGCAGCAACTCTTTCTGTTATTGGTGGTTATGCTCCGGGTCGTCTTATCGGTGTTGCTTATGGTGCATCGTACATTCTTGCCAAAACTGAAGTTGATAGTATTGAAACAACTGCGGATGAAGACATCTTTGTAGAAGGGCTCGAATGGGTTGAACGTGAAGGTGCCGATATTGTTTCAATTTCTCTTGGATATGATGATTTCGATCCTTCAGGAGTACTATCTCGCGGTAATGGAGTATACGATTTAGAAGATGTGGTGTATGATCAAAAAGATGGACGGACTTCAATAACAACTCGAGCTGTCCAAATAGCAGTTCGAAAGGGTCTTTTGGTTGTTACCTCAGCCGGAAATGAAGGCTGGGCTAAAAGAGATACGATTCATCAAAGAGATGGGAACGGAACTATAACCAGAATAGTATGGGGTACTAAACCAGGTACCGGTTCGATTACTTGTCCTGCTGATGCAGATAGTATCCTGACAGTAGGAGCATTGTATTCAACGGGGCAATTAACAACATTTAGTAGTACTGGACCAACAGCAGATGGAAGAATAAAACCCGATGTTGTCGCTCAGGGATCTCTTATTACAGCGGCAAGTGGGAGTGGGACAACCGGATTTTTAACTTCAGGTAGTGGTACCTCATATGCTGCCCCACTTGTTGCGGGAGCGGCTGCGCTTGTGCTTTCTGCGCATCCACATCTGACAGCAATGGAAATACGTCAGGCGTTGCTTTCTACTGCTGAACCAATTGCTGATACATTGGCAACTACCTACCCGAATAATTACTATGGATATGGAAAAGTTAATGCTTATGAAGCAGCGTTAAGTATTGGACCGGTTATATCAAATATTCCGACAATTATTCGAACAGACTCTGGGTATACGATGCAAGTTATTATCCTCTCGAAAACATCACTTATTGAAGACTCCGTTCTTTTTTATTATCAGTTAGATGTGACAATGCCATTCCAATCTGTACGTTTAACAAGAGTTATTGATTCTTTATACAGTTGCTCAGTGCCAGCAACGGTTTCAGGTGGTTTTCCTAACGGATATATAAGTGTACGGGAATCATCAGGAAGAAGATCTCAACAAGTTATATCGATGTCTGTAGTACCTTCAACCGCTGTTCTGTTTCAAAATTATCCTAATCCATTTAACAGTATTACAACAATAATTGTCGATGTGCCTGAACAATCGGAAGGGGAATTGGCAATTTATAACATCCTTGGTCAAAAAGTGAAAGTACTATTGTGTGGTATCATACCTGCTTCACGAATTGTAAAACAATGGGATGGAATTGATGAACGTGGGCTGCGTGTGGCAAGTGGAGTATATTTTTATTGTTTGAAACTCAACAATACGGTTATAACTAAAAAAATGCTCTATCTTAAATGAGAGCAACGTATCATGCCGCATTTTTTTTTAACAACAGAAGTTTTTTGGTTGTGGATTCTTCTCTTTCTTCTCATAGCAACATTTACCGGATGGTGGTACTACCGTACAACAATACCGCCACTACAACTTAGACAACGTCTGTTTCTTGGAATACTTAAAGGAATTGGATTTTTTTTAATTCTGCTTCTCTTAACAAAACCAATAATCAGGTTTGTATGGCAGCAATTACAACAACCAGTGATTGCCGTACTTGTTGATAATTCAAAAAGCATGACACTTAAAGATGGCGCTGTAACACGTTTTGAAACTGTACTGGACATTTTGCAGAACAATCAATGGGAAGAGTTACGAAAGAATAGGGATATCCGAATGTATGCCTTCGATTCAAAAATCCGGCAGTTTCACTTCTCAACTATTGATTCTCTCACTTTTCAGGGAGATGCTACCTTTATTGCTTTAGCATTTAAACAACTTCAGAAGGAAAGTCGTAATTTGCAAGCAGTTGTACTCATAAGTGATGGAAATATGACAGATGCTATTTCTCCTCTTTATGATGCATTACGGCTCAACGTACCTGTTTATACAATCGGAATTGGTGATACTGCTTTACAAAAAGATTTGCTCATTAAAAGAGTTATAACAAATGATATTTGCTACGCTGGTTCTAAAGTTCCTGTGCTTGTACATGTTCAAAGTTCTGGTTATGAAGGTGAAGAAGTTATAGTGTCGTTAAACACTGAAGGCAAAACGTTAACCTCAGCAAAGCTTACAATGTTACCAGGTGTTCAGAATTATACTGTTCCGCTGTCGTTTGTTGCAGAAGGTGAAGGAGAACAGAAATATAATATTGTTGTTTCGCATCTTCCGGGCGAAATTACTTTTAGTAACAACAAATACGTTTTTTTCTCAAAGGTTGTTTCAAAGAAAACTTCTGTTGCAGTTATTTCCGCTGCACCAACTGCAGATGTTGGTTTTTTCAAAAGAGCTATTGCTTCTGATACAATGTATCAAGTCTTGTTATATCTTCAGAAACCGGATGGGTCGTTTAAGCCTGAACTGAATACCGATCAACTAAAAAAGGTAGATTGTATTGTTTTTATTGGCTATCCTGACAATAGAAGCAATGTGAAACTTTTGCAAGATATACAACAGCAACTTACCTTAAAACCGATGCCTATATGTTTTATTATTCATATAAATACCGAATTTGAAAAACTAAAGATTCTGGAGAGATTTCTTCCGGCTGAGGTACAAAAAATTCACAACAGAGAAATTCAAGTGCAACCGATTGTTGAAAATGAATACGAAATCCACCCGCTGATCAGGGTTGCGTCGGATGTTGATAAAGCGGTATGGCAGCAACTTCCGCCAATATTTACAGTTCCTCTGAAAATTGTTCCAAAAACTAACTCAAACGTCGTTTTACATGCTCAAGCGCAATCATCGCTGCATCGGCAACCATTGGTAGTACTACAAAAAACACCAAATCATAGAGTATCTCTGGTTCTTGGCTATGGGTTATGGCGTTGGAAAATGTTGACAGACAGAGAAAGACCGGTTGAGCAAATATTTGATGGTTTTGTAAAGAATACTATGCAGTGGTTGACGCTTTCTGATGATGAAGAGAAGATCCGTGTTCAAACGACAAAAAAACAATTTAGTACAGGTGAAAACATACATTTTATAGCTCAGATATTCGACGATAACTATCGTGCGATAGAAAATGCAGAAGTGTTTGTCAATATTCAACGTGAGTCTGAAACGTATGAATACGTGCTTACCTCGCTCGGTAATGGTCAGTATGAAATAATCACGCAACGTTTACCAGCGGGTGACTATCGTTTTACTGCACAGGTGCGCGTAGATGGTAAAACAATTGGTTCTGCAAAAGGGATTTTTACAGTAGGCGAGGTACACGATGAATACATTGAAACATCAATGAATATCCAGCTATTACGTTCGTTGGCAGTACGTACAAATGGTCAGTTCTATTACAACAATAATATTGAGCCTATGTTTCGTGAATTTGATGAACTTCCTACAGATGCTTCTGAAGTATTACAACGTACGTATCAGTATGAACTTTTAAACTCTGTTTGGATGTTGATATTGATAGTAAGTATATTTTCAATAGAATGGTTCGTTCGTAAACGTTATGGCTTATTATAAAAGAATATTATTATTACTTCTTCTATCACAAATGATGTATGCACAATACGAAAGCCAGTTCCGTATCGGACGCTTGAAATATAGCGGAGGAAGTGATTGGTATAACGATCCTACAGCTGAAGTCAATTTATTGAAGTATATACAACAACATACAAATATTGATGTTTTACCACAGTATGAATTTGTAGAATTATCGAGTGATAAACTTTTTACCTATCCGATGTTGTTTATGACAGGTCATGGAAATATTGTTTTTTCCGATTATGAAGTACAGCGCTTGCGCGAGTATCTTGTCCGTGGTGGCTTTTTATATGTCGATGATGATTATGGTTTAGACAAAGCTTTTAGGCGAGAAATAAAACGTGTATTCCCAAACAACCCTTTGGTCGAACTACCTTCCACATATGGATTGTACAATTGCTGGTTTGAGTTCCCTGAGGGCGTGCCAAAAATTCATAAACACGACGAAGGTCCACCACAAGGATTTGGAATATTTTATGAAGGGAGATTGGTTGTTTTTTATACATATGAATCAAATCCAAGCGATGGATGGGCAGATGCTGAAGTTCATCAGAATCCACCAGAAGTACGCGAAAAGGCATTACAGTTTGGTACCAACATTGTTGTGTGGGCATTAACTCAATAATGAATAAATTGCAGCAACATATCGATACAGTTCGCTCGCTGAAAAGTTTAACAGAGCTGAAAGCGAATGTTCTGTTCTATATATCCGTCGTTCTTTTAACGCTTGCATTATTTCTTACTATCGAAGCGGTTTTTTGTTTTGAAGTATCGATACGTACGTTACTGGTGGTTGTTTGGTTAATAATAATAACTGTTGGAATGATTCTGTTCATAGTTCGTCCACTGCTCATTTATTATAAATTGTTACCTGCTGTAAGTGACGAGCAAATAGCGAACCTTATAGGGAAACATTTTTCTCACATTGGCGATCGTTTTCTGAATATGTACCAACTCGCACGAAATTCCGGTGAATATGCTAAAACAACATCAGCAGAGCTTATTGCTGCTTCAATAAATTCATTCGAAAAACAAGTTCATGATTTACCATTCCATAAAGTAGTGGATACATCGAAACTCGGTAAGGCAAAGCAACTATGTTTATTATCGATAGCAATATTCTCAATTGTTGTTATAATCTTCCCTTCGACCTATTATGATGCGGCATACCGTTTAGTGTATTTCAAAAAAAAATTTGATTCGCCATTGCCGTTTTATTTTGTAGTATTTCCCGGAGATAAGGATATTGTACGGGGCGATAGTATAACAATCGAAGCAGTTCTGCAGCCAACCTCTACGTCAATATGGGAATTGCCGGATAACATCATATTTCGTGCAATACCTGAGAATCAGCAACGTTACGAAGAACGAATTCTGGAACAATATGGCCGATGGAAGTATCGATTGTTTCTTCCCAATATTCGCTCAACAATAAAGTATTCAGTTTATTGGAAAAACATAAAGAGTGATGAATATACACTAACAGTGCACGACCGACCGCTGATTCGTTCTTTGAGGGTTAAGCTAGATTATCCCGCTTACACACGATTGCCATCACAACGTCTTGATGAATTTGTAGCAGATGTTACTGCTTTGCGAGGTACAATAGTTAATATTGAAGCACAGACAAGTAAACAAATATCTGACGCAAAAATACTATTTGATGATTCTACTTCGTTAGCTCTGAACGTCCAATCGACTTTCCTAAGGGGGCGATTTAAAATATTGAGAAATACGAAATACGCTATCATGTTAAGAGATGTTAATGGACTGGAGAATATTGATCCGGTATGGTATACAATACGAGTGACGGATGATGAACATCCAACTGTCGCAATTTTAGAACCAGGTAGGAATATAGATATTACTGACAATGTAGTGCTTCCTCTAAAAATAATGATTAAAGATGATTATGGATTTAGTAAATTAAGAATTGCATATCGTTTAGTACACTCGCGTTTTGAGCTTCCAAAAGAATATTATACAGTACTGCCCGTTTCGATTCCTGATGAAGGTATTGAACACGAGGTTATTTATCTGTGGCAACTTAAGTCTCTGAACTTAGTGCCTGAAGATATCGTAGAATACTATGCAGAAGTATTTGATAATGATATTGTTCGTGGACCCAAATCGGCAATCAGTGAACGATATACACTACGATTACCATCTATAGAAGAAGTGTTTGCAGATATTGAAAAAAGTCACAACGAAACTTATCAGGTTATGGATAAAGCTTATGAAAAAGCAAACCAGTTACGAAAGGAAATTGAGTCGTTTGAACGTGAATTAAAAAAACAAAGAGAGGTTGATTGGCAGACACAACAAAAGACAGAAGAACTTGAAAAACGCTACAAAGAACTCAGGGAACAGTTGGATGAAGCTCGCCGTACAATTGACGAGGCGGTAAAGACTATGGAGCAACAGAATATACTATCGCCGAATACACTTGAGAAGTATATAGAGCTTCAGCAACTATTTCAACAACTGATGTCTGATGAATTGCAAGAGTTGTTCCGACAATTACAACAATCAGCACAGCAGATGGATAAGCAACAGCTTCAGCAACTTATGCAGCAACTTGTTTTGAACGAAGAACAATTGCGGCAAAGCATAGAACGCACCATCGAATTACTTAAACGCCTGCATATAGAACAAAAACTGGATGAATTAAAAAAACGTGTTGAAACAATAATAAAAGAACAGGAATCGATAGAGCAGGCATTAAACAATAAACCACAGCCTGAAGAGCAACGGTCACTTGCAGAACGCCAGAAGAAACTTGCAAATAAACAGCGGGAACTACAGGAAGAAATGTATATGCTTCAGAAAAAAATGGAGGAATTTTTTACAGAAATGCCTGCCGATAAAATGAATGAATTATCGAAAAAAATGCATGAGCAAAGAATTGATGAACAACTTGAAAGTATTGCAAACAATATCCAGCAACAGCAGTTCAATCAGGCTGCTCAGCAACAACGACAGGTACGCTCGAAGTTAAATGAAATATTGCAACAATTATCGGCTCTCCAAGAAAAAATGCTTCAAAATCAAGCGGCGTATATTATATCGGAACTTCGCCGAGCAACTTACAATTTACTTGAGATATCGAAACAACAGGAACAACTTCATTGGCAATCGAAACAAGCACTGTATGGTTCACCGCAGTTGCGGGAAAATGCAAGAACTCAGGAAATGTTACAACAATCGCTGAGTAATATAATTCAATTGTTAAGTGAGTTGGCTGGTAAGTCGTTCATTATCACACCGGACATAGGTCGGTCTTTGGGAGAAACAATGGCACGAATGAAAAGTGCTGTGAAGAGTCTGGAAGAACGAAATGGACAGGTCGCTTCGCAGCAACAACTACGAGCAATGGAGTTGTTAAATAAATCTGCACTTCAATTGCATCAAGCAATGCAATCGATGATGCAGCAGTCTGGTGGAGGTGGTGGATTTAGTCTATTTCAGCAACTTCAAAATATGGCTGGTCAGCAAATGGCACTGAATATTGAAACGCAGCAACGTGGTGGACTAACGGGTGAAGAAGGAAAAAAACTGGCACATCAGCAGGAAAAATTGCGGAAAACATTAGAACAGTTGCGAAAAGAAGCTGAAGCAAGTATAGAATTCAGACGTTTGGCACAACAACTTATGCAAATAGAAGAGCAAATGAAGGAAGTTGTCTCTGATCTGGAACAAAAAAATGTAAATCCGGAAACAATACAGAAACAAGAAAAAATATTGTCGAGGCTTCTGGATGCATCCCGATCGATGCGAGAAAGAGATTATGAACAACGTCGACGTGCCGAAACTGCGACAACAGTTCCACCTCATATTCAACAACAGATTCAACTTGATCAGATGAATAAACGAAATCGCTACATCGATGAATTGTTAAAAGCAAAAGAATTACGCTATGCCCGAGAATATCAGGAACTAATAAAAAAATATTTTGATACTTTGGAAAAAGAAGAAAAGGCAGTACATTAGAACGAGGCAAAAAAGGAAGCCTGCAATAAATAACTTTAGATTACATTGAGGAGGATAGAATGAAAAATATTTTTTCAATTTTGTGGAGATTGGTCGTTATAACAATTTTTGGCGCTCTTGGTAGTATAATAGCGGGACTAATGGTTTATGGAGCAGATGTATTTCAACCATTGTCATCAGCTTTTGCGTATTATGTAGCGTACGGCATTAGCAGTGCATGTATTTTTGCGTTTTACCATGTACGTGGCTTATCCAACAGTATTTCAGCTTCAATGGTTGTTGGAGTAATTCTCTTTGCCTCTATTACCTTTATTATGCCTTTAAAACATGCTCTCATCTATTCTTTTGGAGTTACAATTTCAGTCGTGCTTCTTGCTTTTCTTTTCGAACGTAAACTTTCTTATTTACGCCATTGGAAATTTATTGTAGTCGGCATTATTTTTGGAGAATTATTTGTTCTATTGAATTTATTTTCGCTCCTTGGTTCTGAAGGGGCTGTTATGACGGCGGAGGTATTTCGTCACAATTTCTTTGATGGACTCTGGATGGGTTTTGGACTTGGTATTGGTGTAGAAATAGCTGAATCAATTATTCACTCTGTTGATATACATCAACAAGCCAAAGTATCTCAGCCTCCAGTAGAGCGACCTCAATCATAAATTATTATAACTCAGTAAGGTTTTATCGAACCTTACTGAGTACATTTATCAGACAATGAAATCACAAACTACAATTTTTATAAGCGGTGCAACAGGTTTTATAGGTTCAAAACTCGTCGAAGCACTTCTGAAACGCGGCCATAAAATCCATGCTTTAGCCCGGACAACAAGCAACAAAACTGGTTTGGAACGTAATAACATTACCATTGTTGAAGGAGATATTCTTGACAAAGAATCTCTTTTGCGTGGTATAAAAGGTTGTACGCATGTTTTTCACCTTGCCGCATATGCAAAGAATTGGGCCAAAGATCCATCTGTATTTTATCGCTTCAACGTCGAAGGTATGCGAAATATTTTCGAAGTATCAAAAAAATGTAATGTTGAACGGGTTGTACTAACATCTACAATTGTTACGTTTGGTCCAACACCTCCCGGTGTTATTGCCGATGAAACAATAGTACGAACACAGAACTATTTTACAGAATATGAGGAAACAAAATCAATTGCCGAACGTGAAGCTTTAGAATGGGCTAAAAAAGGATTCCCTGTCGTTATTGTTAATCCAACAAGAGTGTATGGACCTGGTAAATTAACAGAAGGTAACTCGGTATCTTTAATGCTCGATCAGTATGACAGGGGAAAGTTTCCCGTATTATTGAATCGCGGTGTTAATAAAGGCAACTATGTCTTTGTAGATGATCTGGTGCAAGGACATATTCTTGCAATGGAACGAGGTACTATTGGTGAACGCTACATTCTTGGCGGTGAAAATGCCAGTCTAAAGGAACTGTTCCAACTGGTTGACGAAATAACCGGACGGCGTCATATTCAAATCAATTTATCTCCATCTCTGGCTATGACTTACGGGTATCTCAATAAATTTTTTGCAGAAACGTTTGGTATTTATCCCCAAATTACCCCTGGTTGGGTTAAAACATTCCTTTATGATTGGGTTTACACAAGTGCAAAAGCAGAGAGAGAACTTGGATATACTATTACTCCGTTAAAAGAAGGTATTCGAACAACTATAGAATGGTTACGGTCCTTGCGTAAACAAAAATAACATCCGGTATATGAACCCAACTTTTTATCAATTCTTTTCGTTAAAAGATTTTTTAACCGGTGAAAATAAAAAAGTAACAATCATTATTCTCGTTTCAACAATTCTTATTGTTACATGGAAGTACTATGGATCGCCGATGTATTACCAGGATGTAGTGAGTACACTCAATACTTTTCCTTCCGGCTCGTTTTATGGTGCTCTCTATTCTTTTAGTACGGCTTTATTCCTTTTTGGTGCAATTCCATTACTTGTTATTCGTTTTGTGTTGCACGAATCGTTTAGTTCGTATGGTATTACGCTTGGTGACTGGAAATTTGGACTTACAGCAATGGGTGTAATGGTTCCTGTTATGGTGTTACTGAGCTATCCTTCAGCAAGTGATGTTGCTTTCAGGTTAGAATATCCTGTCAATAAAGATGCTTGTATCTCTGTAAAAGCATTTTTTATCCATACACTCATTTATGGATTATATTATATTGGTTACGAAATACTAATGAGAGGTTTCATTCAGTTTGGTTTACGGAACGCAATCGGCGACTGGTATGCTGTATTGGTACAAACCAGTATCTCTTGTCTGTTTCATATTGATAAACCTTCCGGTGAAATATATTCTTCGATAATAGGGGGAGTATTATGGGGTATTGTAGTTTTCAGAAGTAGATCTCTTCTCTATGTTTTCATCACGCATTGGATATTGGGTGTCTCGTTAGATTATTTTATTTGTTTCGGATGATGAGGTAACTTCATGACCCTTAAGGAACTTACCATTGATAAACTAAAACTAAAACTAACAGATGTACTTATTCTTGGAACGCTTCTGTTCTTTACCCTTTTAACGCTTATTTTTTTTTGGCGTGTTCCGCAATGGGAACGATGGGTTGTTAATAATCTTGCTGTCGGAATAGCTTATCTCTTTTTTATTCATTACAGTACAAAAGCAACAAAAAAGTTTCTACATTTCTTTTTGCGTGTAGCTGCAGTTACATTACTTTATGCTTATCTCTTTGGTGCGGTATCACCATTACAAATGCTTATCCACAATCAATGGCTTGATTATATAGTGCTATCGCTTGAGGAACAATTATTTGGAGTTCAGCCAACACTTTGGCTTGAGAAATTTGTATCGAAGCCATTAACAGAGTGGTTAATGTTCTCGTATGTTATTTACGTACCTCTGTATCCTATACTCTGTGGTATTATATATTATCTTCATGGCGAAGCAGCAATGGAAGATTACTTCTTTACATTAGGTTTCACAAATATTTTATGTGATATTGGTTTTATACTGTTTCCGGTTGCTAGCCCGATGTACTACATTAAAGATCTTTACACAGTGCCGCTTGAAGGATGGACTTGGACTTGGCTTGGAGAGTTTATGCGTTCACACCTTCACTATGCAGGTGGATCAATTCCAAGTCCACATGCAGCAGCAGCAACTATTATGTGGGTAATGGCATATCGTTATCACCGTCCATCATTTTGGATTCTTGCACCAATAATTCTCTCCCTCTATGTATCAACATTCTATTGCCGATATCATTATGTAACCGATGCGGTTATTGGTATTCTGACGGCTTTCCTGGCCTTGTGTACTGTCCCGTTGTTTATTCGATACTGGGAAGAAAAAGTTCACTAATTATATTGAAGGAGTAGTTCTATGTGTAACAAATTATTACTCGCGTTTTTATTTATAGCACCATTTATTTTGTTTGCCCAGCAAAAAACAACAGAAAGACAAAATGTTTCGCTGACAATTTATAACCAGAATATGGCTCTCATAAGAGAGTTACGCATGGTAGAATTAAAAAAAGGGATAAACTCTATTATTGTGCCGGATGTACCTGAAACAATAGATGGTACGTCTATGTACTGTGAAAGTATTACTGCTCCTTCAGATTTTAAAATACTTGAACAAAACTATCAATACGATCTTGTACATCACGCAAAGTTACTTGAAAAATATGTTGGTAAAGAAATAGAGTTTATCCGGTATGATCCCTCAACGCAAAAAGAATTTGTTGTTAAGGGAAATCTTTTGGCAAGCGGATGGCAACCACAAAGCTTTGAAAATAATCAACGATATTACAGCGGTGGGTCGATGATTGCAGAAATTGATGGTAAAATTGAAATAGCACCGTCGGGAAGAATAGTGTTGCCATCGTTACCAGAGGGATTAATATTGAAACCGCAACTCAATTGGAAAGTGCACGCAAAAAAAGACGGGAAACATACTATAGAATTTCGTTATCTCGCTTCACAATTGAATTGGAATTGTACTTACATAGCATTACTCAATGATTCTGATACCAAAGTGGATTTAACCGGATGGGTAACGATAACAAATAATTCAGGAAGTAATTATATAAATGCAGAATTGAAATTGGTGGCAGGCGACCTTAATATTATTCAGCCAAAAAATCAACGGATGGATATGCTTATGAAATATAGTGTTACTGCTGAAGAAGCTGAAGGATTTCAACAAAAAGATTTTTTTGAATATAAGCTCTATTCGTTACAACGAACTACAGATATTCGTAATCAAGAGACAAAACAAATAGAACTGATATCAGCACAGAATGTAACTGTTAATAAGGAATTTGTTTATGATGGTTTAAGCGATGAATGGCGTATTTGGCAAAGGAATTATTCATATCGTGATCAAAGCTCCTTTGGACAAAAGTCCAACACAAAAGTAGGGGTCTATATATCACTTAAAAATTCAATAGCCGATGGACTTGGTATTGCACTTCCGAAAGGGAATGTCCGACTTTACAAAAAAGATACAGATGGCAAAGAACATTTTATAGGCGAGGATGAAATTGATCATACTCCAAAAGACGAAACAGTTCGGCTCTATTTAGGAAATGCATTCGATCTGACAGGGAAAAGAGTTCAAAAAGATTTTCGTGTCGTGGTTGCTGATCACGTTTATGAAGAGACAATTGAAGTAACTGTAAAGAATCATAAAGAACAACCAGTAACTATAATGGTATACGATCATCCATGGAGATGGCGGGATTGGGTAATTTCAAAATCTTCTCATGAGTGGGACAAAATTGATCACTCAACACTTCGGTTCAAAATACAATTGGCAAAGGATGAACAAAAAACTATAACCTACACGGTGCGTTATACGTGGTAAAAAGGGGTTAGTAGAAAAAAGAGCCATCACCCCAGTGACGATGGCTCTTCCTGTCTATATTTTTCGTTTTTGTAAAATTTTTGTCCAGTGTACAATTTGTTTCTTTACTTCGTGTGGATTTGTACTACCGGCCGACTTTTTGTTTTGAACACTTGCATGTGGTAAAATGATATCAAAAATATCAGCATCGAATTTTGTTGAAAAAAGTGTCAATGTTTCGAGGTCGAGATTACCGAAGTACATTTTATGTTCTATACAATAATTTACAACTTTACCGGTTATTTCGTGCGCTTCTCTGAATGGCACACCTTTTTTGACTAAATAGTCTGCCATATCGGTTGCTGTAAGGAAATCATTCCGTAATTCTTCCTGCAGGACTTTTGTTTTGAATGTAGTGTGGACAAGAATATGTGCAAATATAAACAAGCACTGTCTCGTTGTTGCTACTGTATCAAAGAGAGGGAATTTGTCTTCCTGCATATCACGGTTGTAAGAAAGGGGGAGTGCTTTCATCATTGTTAGTATATTTATCAGAGAACCGTAAACACGTCCTGTTTTACCACGAACAAGTTCTGCCATATCCGGATTTTTCTTTTGGGGCATAATGCTGCTACCGGTTGTATAGGCATCACTTATTTCTGCGAAGTTAAATTCTTTTGTTGTCCATAAAACCAGTTCTTCGGCAAAACGGCTTAGATGCATCATAATAATACTGCATGCACTAATAAATTCTATGATATAATCACGATCGCTGACTGCGTCGATACTGTTTTCGATTATGCCATCGAAGCCAAGTTTTTTGGCTACCTTTTGGCGGTCTATTGGAAAGGGAGTACCTGCAAGTGCAGCAGCGCCGAGGGGAGATTTGTTGACTCGTTTAAAACATCCCTGTAAGCGTTCGTAGTCACGTTCAAACATTGATACGTATGCCAGTAAGTGATGCGATAAAAGTATGGGTTGTGCACGTTGGGTATGTGTGTAACCTGGCATTATAACATCGAAATATCGCTCAGCTTTGTAGAGAAGTACCCGTTGCAGGTTTGTGATAAGTTTGCTGATTTCTTTAATTGCTCCACGTAAATAAAGACGTTCGTCGAGTGCTATTTGGTCATTTCGGCTACGTGCTGTATGAAGTTTTCCGCCAAGGGGACCTATCTTTTGAATTAATCTGTTTTCAATGGCAGAATGAATATCTTCATATTTATCGGAAGGATCGTATTTTCCAGTTTCGATTTCTTTTAAGATACTCTTAAGTGCCGTGCGAATTCTTCGTGCTTCAGATGCTGTAAGAATTTTGCATGCTGCAAGCATTTCAACATGAGCAATACTACCGGCAATATCTTCGGCATAGAGTTGTTTATCTAACTCAATCGATGTCGAGAATTTCAGTGCTATTTCCGATAGCGGTTGTTTAAAGCGCCCGCCCCATAAAGTTTGTGGTGTCATAGTAATTCTTCCAATGAATTAAGTGAAATAGTATTACAATTTTAGAATAATGTACAAAGAAAAGTCTGTTGCTGCAAAAAATATCGGTTAAATGATAAAAATATTACCACAATGGTATTGTTGGAAGAAAGAGTGTATACAATGCCCAGAGAACAAATCCGATGCTTAACGGTATAGATAGATTATCGTCGATGTGTATTGAAAGTGCTTCGACAATAGCACCAATAGCTGCAGCTACAATACCAATAAAGTATTCTCCAATATGATACTGTGCTTTGGGAGCAACAAGAATGACTAATGTTGCTGATATAAAAAATGCGAGAGAACCTTCTAAAGTTTTTGCAAGAAATCGTCGCTTACCGAATCTTCGTCCAACCAAGGCTGATGTTGTATCGGATATAATGAGAATAGAAAAGGCATTCACCATAATGATTTTTGGGAAAATGAGCACACAAAGAATTGCAGAGATAAGTACATTCGAAGCTCCATTAAGCCTTTTTGTATCGTTCCTTTGTTCATGCTTTCGTAAAAGCCACCCGAACCAACGGAAATACCAGTTGCGTATTGTTGGAGAATAAAACCTGCCAAGATCAACAGAAACAAAAGCCAGTGTAATGGGAATGAGTATCTGAAGGGCAAGGTTCTGCGGTATAAAGTAATATATAGCCGGTATCGAAAGGGATAACAGGTGTATTCCTTTCCTTATAATTTCATTTTTAAAATCAATTGTAGCGTAATGTTGCAAATTCTCTACAGAATCATCTTGCTGTAGAGATTTGAGTGTTTGGTGCACGAGTTCGTTCATGATAATTTATTTTTTTGCTGAAGATTTATCGGCATTATGTTGCGTTGCTTTACTTTTTGTCGCGGAAGAACGATCTACCGGTGGTAAAGGCTTGCCTTGCATAATTAGATCAATTTCTTCCGAATCAAGAATTTCCCGCTCGAGCAATGCGTTTGCTAACCGATGTAATGTTTCGCTGTTGTCGCGAATAATTTTTTCTGCTCGTTTCATTGCTGTCAGCACTATTCTACGTACTTCAGAATCGATGAGTCGTGCTGTTTGTTCGCTATAATTCTGAGAGCGTGTGATTTCCCGTCCGAGGAAAACTTCTTCTTCCTTTGCGCCGAAAGCAATAGGTCCGAGCCTGTCGCTCATGCCCCATTCACAGACCATTTTACGGGCAAGTTCAGTTGCACGCTCGATGTCATTTCCTGCACCGGTGTCGAGTCGGTTAAAAACAATTTTTTCTGCTGCTCGTCCACCCATAGCATAAGTAATCATTGCTTCGAGATATTCACGGGAGTATGTATGCTTTTCGTCGATCGGTAAGTATGTTGTAACACCTAATGCTCTTCCGCGTGGAATAATAGTGACTTTGTGAACAGGGTCTGCATCTGGGAGAAATTTAGCGACGAGCACGTGCCCTGCTTCGTGATATGCCGTTACTTTGCGTTCGCGTTCGGAAATGATAACGCTTTTGCGTTCTACACCCATCAACACTTTATCTTTTGCTTCCTCGAAGTGTCGCATTGTTACAACAGTGCTGTTTTCGCGTGCTGCTAAAAGTGCTGCTTCGTTAACAATATTTGCAATTTCAGCTCCGGCTAAACCTGGTGTGGCTTTTGCCAATACATCGAGTTTTACATCATCTGCTAGTGGTATTTTTTTGGTGTGTACTTTGAAAATGCCTTCGCGACCTTTAACATCGGGTCTATCAACAACTACCTGTCTGTCAAACCGACCAGGTCGTAACAATGCCGGATCGAGTACATCGGGTCTGTTTGTTGCTGCAATGATAATAACGCCACTATTTTGTTCAAAGCCATCCATCTCAACAAGAAGTTGGTTTAATGTTTGTTCACGTTCATCATGTCCACCGCCTAAACCAGCACCACGGTGTCGTCCTACTGCATCAATTTCATCAATAAAGATAATACAAGGTGCATGTTTTTTCCCTTGTTCAAACAAATCTCGTACACGGCTGGCACCAACACCGACAAACATTTCTACAAAGTCTGCACCGCTTATGGAGAAGAAGGGTACGCCTGCTTCGCCTGCAACAGCACGTGCAAGTAATGTTTTGCCCGTACCAGGAGGTCCCAATAAAAGAACTCCACGAGGTATTTTTCCACCTAAACGTTGGAATTTTTGTGGTTCTTTAAGAAACTCAATAATTTCTTGCAGCTCAACTTTGGCTTCATCTGCACCGGCGACGTCGTCAAATGTTACATTTGTCATACCTTCGGTAAGAAGCTTGGCTCTGCTTTTGCCGAAAGTAAACAGTCCTTTGGCACCGCCTCCGGCACTTGCCTGCATTCGACGAAGTAAAAAAATCCAGATTCCGAAAATAAGTACCCACGGCAGAATATTAATAAGAATGTTCACCCACAGACTTTCTTCTTTTTCAACGCGGAATCGTAATCCTTTCGAAGACCATTCGTTAACAAGAGATTGATCAAGGGTTGTATAAGGGAGCGTGAGTACGACTCGGCGTACATCTTTTGCTATTTTCCCACTTGCTGTTTGTATTTCCATCGGTTCTTTTAGTTTACCATGGAATTCGTATAAATTATAACCGGTAACTTTGATTGTTGCGTCCTGAATTTTTTGTTCATTCAGTAATTGTTGAAAAGTCGGGTACGCTATTTCGTACTCCGTTTCTTCATTGGTACGAAATGCCCACATAATAAAAAATACAGCAAAAACTATTGCAAACCAGCTTAGTAAAATTTTTCCGATTTTTACCCACGGCGATTCTTCTTCCTGTGGTGGTTTTATCGGTCGTCGTGGAATACGTTGTTGCTGACGTTTTTTCTGTTGATTCTCAGCCTGATTATCATTTTGTGATTGAAAGAAATGAATCATTCTTATGCTCCTTTTCCCCAAAAATTATTGTCCTTTTGTATGGGGTACCAATCTGTAAATCTGTCGTAAGTTACGAACTTTTTGCGCATAGTCCAAACCATATCCGATAACAAAATCGGCTGGTATTTCAAAACATATATAATCTATAGGAAAATCAATTTTTGGCAATCCTTTCTTGTAAAGAAGCGATACTATACGAAGCGATGCCGGATGTTCCTTTTCTATCAGTTTTTTTATAAAGCTTATAGATAATCCGGAATCGATAATATCTTCAACAATAATAATATCTCTACCAGTTACCTGACAATTGAGATCTTTTAATAATCGCACCTGACCCGACGATATTTTTGCATCACCGTAACTAGATAGTTTGAAAAAATCTATCTCACAGTCGAGAGTTATTTCACGAATGAGATCAGCGAGAAAGATAAACGCACCATTGAGTATGCCAATAAAAATAGGAACTTTCCCAGCATAATCGGAATTAATTTGTTTCGCTACTTCTTTAATTCGTTCCTGAATTTGAGCTTCGCTGATAAATAATTCGAAAGGTTCATCGTTAACAATAATTTGTTTGTTCATTGTTTGTCCATAATGGTTGAAAGTTGAATTTAATTATTTCTTTTGTCGAAGGAGTAATTTTGAAACGATCATCAATTCTGTAACCACAAATCCAAACAATTTTACCGTTGCATTCGACAAGAGGAGTTAGGGATTTTTCAACTTCAGAGAGCTTTATGTCGGTAAAATAATCGCTTACTTTTTTGGTCTGTTTCATTCCGTATGGAATGAAACGATCGCCTGGTTTCCAGATACGTAAAGTGAGTGAGTTACAGATTTTTGCTTTATCGACATAAGCAATGTTTTTGTTGTTAAAACGAATGTCTGCCGGCGGTGTAAGTATTTCGCTGCTGAATGAAAATGCTTGGAAATGATATGCTTTGCCAACTTCGATTTTTGTGTTATTAAAAACAGGAAGTGTGTGCAGGATATACAAATATGATCTGTCGCGGAGCGCATAACTGCTCTGAGTGAGAACAACTTTTTTCCCAACTGTAAGATTTTTCAGATGTTGTAATTTATCGATTTGTTGTTCTGTAATTTCAACGTTTATCTTTTTCAGAAGATAATGGAAGATTTCATTTTGAATGAAATGAGGATATTGTTCTAGTTCTCTGATTAAAAGTTTGTAACCATTGATAAATGGAAAAGCAATCGCCGGCACAATGGTTTCGAGATAATGATCGAGTGATGCGCTGAAACTGCGTGCAATTTTTGATAGCTGAGAGAAATACTGGATAAAATCTTTTTTATATAGTTGTTCGAGTGATGGAATTATAATCTTTCTAATGTAATTACGATTGTATTTTATTGATAAGTTGGATGAATCTTCGCGATATGGTACGGCATGTTCTTTTGCATAGTTTAGTAGTACAGTACGCGTTGCGAATAGAAGTGGACGAATTGTGTGTAAGGAAGTATTTACGATCGGAATACCAGATAGTCCATGAATACCAGTGCCGCGGAGTATATTCATCAATACAGTTTCCGCATTATCATTTGCTTGGTGAGCTGTTGCTATTAAATCTGCAGAAATGTTTTTGCGGATGGTTTCAAGTGCTTCATAGCGAGCTTTGCGTGCAATTTGTTGGATGGATTGTTGTGATTGCTGAGCAAGCTTTGTAACGTCAATTCTTGATACATAAAACGGTACGTTGTGTAATTTCGAAATTGATTGAACAAATGATTCATCTTCATCAGCCTCGATGCCACGTAACTGATGGTTAATATGGGCAACGGAAAGTTGTAAATTCCACTCATGTTGTAGGTCAAGAAAAAGCCACAACATTACCATAGAATCAATGCCACCGCTAACAGCAAGCACAATGTGCTGCCCTTTTTGAAGTAGTCTGTTTTGTTCGATAAAATGTTTCAATTGTTTGCTGAGTGACATTCTGTTTGAAAGATAAAAAAAAACTTGACCCTCTGGTCAAGATAAGAAATAGTAAACCTTCAAAATATTTATAATAAAATACGTTTTTTTGGAGGGAAAGACAAGAATTTATAATGCCAACACATTAGGTGTATGGAAATACTGTAGAATTGCTATACCTTCAATTAACATACAGGTTATAAACTTAGTAGTTCGTCGACAGTTATATAACTTAAATTTTTAACAAGTTTTGGAGCGTTTGGCAGATAGTGTGGTTCACCAATTCCCAGTACTTTCATTCCTGCAGCTTGTGCTGCAATAACTCCTGCAACAGCATCTTCAACAACGAGACAATATTGAGGTTCAACATTCAATCGTTGAGCTGCAAGCAAAAAGGGTTCGGGGTGTGGTTTGTTGTTTTTAATATCATAGCCATCTACAATAGCATCAAGGTATTGACCAATGTTTACCTTTTTAATAATCGGGGTTGCATTTTTACTATTCGAAGCAACCGCGGTTTTTATATTACGTCGTTTTAATTCCTGTAAGGTTTCGAGTGCGCCGGGAAGGAGTTCTTTTTCAGTTACATTCTCAAGCAGTTCGTTGAAGTATCTGTTTTTCCGTTCCGCAATTTCCTGAACGAGTTCATTGGTGTAGGGTTTGCCAGCTGCTGTCAGTAGTATTTCCACACACTTTAAACGTGCAACACCCCTGAATTTATGGTTAAAGTTATGGTCGAAAAAATTAAATCCTTCTTCATCGCATAATCGTTTCCACGATTGATAATGATATTCGTCTGTCGATACCAAAACTCCGTCGAGATCAAATATTATTGCTTTTATCATTCTTCTTCATTTTCCCAATTAAGATTGAACTTTATAAAAGTGAAAAGAAGATACCTGAAAAGCAATATTGAATTTCAACGAAGTGGCATTTAAAGATTATAATGGTGCTACAGCAAGCCGTTTGAAAATAATATAAGATAATCCGTACGGTATAGGAGGGGTAATTTCACCAGGGTGAAGTTTCTCCAGTAGTTCCCAAATGTTTTTAGGATACGTGTAAATATTTACTTCTCCAATGTAACCGCCTTTGGAACGTGTTTCTGCTCGGGAATATAGTGTTGCGAGTTGTGAAAAAATGTCATTGAATCGCAATATATTGTATAATGAATCGGCTTGTTCTTTGGTATCGCAAACAATCTCTGCAAGGTGCATTAGTTTAGGTTCGGCAAAAAACAGGGAAAACTGATAGCGATACCACATTGCAGTTGGTTTACCTTCGTATATTGCCGGTAGGAATTTCCATGATTTCATTGTTTGCGCAGCAAGGGAATCCCACGAAGGTGTAAGACTACCTTTAAGGAATTTAACAGCTGTTACGTTGCCTGCACTGTCTATGTGAAGAGCAGCAAAAATATTTTTTTGAAGTGGATGTAGTGGCGGGAATGGAGGTAATGGCGTTTGTGATATTAAAACAGGGGGCGTATAGTTCAATGTCTGTTTTGTCGTGGTACAACTATACAAAAAGGGAATTAAGATAAGAAAGAAGAATAATGAGGTTTTCATAACACACCTCATACTTTTGTTTGGGTTTGCTTACTTACCCGCTACGCGACATTATTTTACTAAAAACAAGTTACAGATCTGCACACTTAATCGCAAGTATAAGTTCTGTTAAGGAACGAGACCAGGATTATTGTATGCTTAAATTGGAGTTGATGATTGTGTTATTTTATAAATAGTAGATTCATTTTGTATTGATAGCAGGGGGCAATTATTCCAAAGATTAAACTTTACCCTCAATTATTGAAATTCATATTCGTTTTGTTTATATTAAAAAGCAATTTTTGAGTTAACTTTTTATTCTTGTGGGTAGTAAATACCCCAAGGTGAAACTTATGGCTGAATTTCGGATAAATATATCGGGTTTATCGGAAGGGGTTCACGCGTATGAATTTGAATCCCCTGCAAAAGCCATAGGTTTAGGAGATGAGTATAACGGACTTGTTACAGCACATGCAAATCTTGAAAAAAGCAGACGCCAACTTGTGCTAAGGGTCGAAGCCCATGTGTCTGCAACGCTTGTATGTGATAGGTGTTTGAGTGAGTTTGAGCAAAGTCTGACAGCTTCGTATGTTATACTATATGTGCCGAATGAACGAAGCATGGAAGACAGCGAAAAAGATATTGAAGTACAAATACTGGCACCTGATGCTAATTATATTGATTTAGACGAAGATGTAAGACAATACTTAATGCTTGCAGTACCTCAGAAAATTTTGTGTAAAGAATCATGTAATGGTTTGTGTCCCATTTGTGGAAATAATAAAAATGAAAAAGAATGCACATGCCAGGTTGAAGAGATCGACCCTCGTTGGGAGGGTTTAAGAAATCTTTTAGGTAATTAAATAATCGATGAAAGTGTTTCATTATAAAAGGATATAACGATGCCAAATCCAAAACGACGACATTCAAAATCACGAAGCCGAAAACGTCGTACACATTACAAAGCAACAGCACCTTCGTTGCAGGAATGCCCAAATTGTCACGAAATGAAATTGCAACATCGTGCCTGTCCACATTGCGGCTACTATAATGGTCGCGTCGTAGTCACACCGAAAGAAGCATAATAATCAGGTAAGCAATAATAACAGTACAATAGGCGCCTGAAGCGAATCAATGGAATCTTCTAAAAAATTTCGCATAGCGCTCGATGCCATGGGAGGGGACTATGCACCTCAACGCGAAATTGCCGGCGCTGTAGAAGCTCTTCGTGTTTTGGGCGATACTGTTGAAATTGTACTTGTCGGGAATGAAAATCTCATCCGTAGTGAGCTGCAGAAGTACGATGGTATGGAAAACAAATTTTCAATTGTTCATGCGCCGGAAGTTATTACCATGTCCGATTCCCCTACTGCAGCGCTTAAACAAAAAAAAGATTCCTCAATCGCAGTAGGAATGCGTTTACATAAAAACAGGGAAGTATCCGCTTTTGTCAGTGCAGGAAATACGGGTGCTGTTATGTCTGCCGCTACACTTATTCTCAGTAGAATAAAAGGAGTGAGCCGACCTACTATTGGTACTTTTATACCAGCAGAACGTGGAATGTGTTTGTTGCTCGATGCAGGAGCAAATGTTGACTGTCGCGCTCAACACCTGTTTGAATTTGCAGTAATGGGGAGTATTTACGTTCAGTTTCTTTTCAGTAAAACAAATCCGACAGTAGGACTTCTCAATATTGGTGAAGAAAAAACAAAAGGTACCGCAGAGGTACTCAAAGCATATGAACTTTTGGAAAAAAGTTCACTCAATTTTGTAGGAAATATTGAGGGAAGAGATATCTTCAAAATAAAAGCAGATGTAGTAGTATGTGATGGTTTTGTTGGTAATGCACTGTTAAAGTTTGGCGAGAGCTTCCCACCCTTTTTGAAATACAGGTTGCGCCAATATGCATCGAAAGGATTGTTAAATAAACTTCTAGTAGGAATTGCTACCATTCCGCTAAAGGGATCACTACGCGATCTCGATCCTAACGAACATGGAGGAGTACCAGTGCTTGGTGTTAATGGTGTTGTTGTTGTTGGCCATGGCAGCTCAACACCAAAAGGTATAAAAAATATGATACTTCGTGCAATCGAAGTGGTAAAAAATAACGTTAACGAACAAATCGAAACAGCATTTTCGGTGAACTTATAAAAACAGCCGATCGACGAAAGGATTAAATCGATACTATGGAAGTGAAAAGAGCAACAATTACTGCAATCGGACATTATGTGCCTGAAAAGGTGCTAACAAATGCTGATCTTGAAAAAATGGTCGATACGTCTGATGAATGGATTGTAACACGCACAGGTATTCGAGAACGAAGGATTCTGGAACATGGTGCAACTTCTGATATGGCAGTGAAAGCTGCACAGAAAGTTTTACGAAACCGTGGAATAGCGGCAACAGAAATTGAACTGATTATTGTGGCAACGATAACACCGGATATGATATTCCCTTCAACCGGATGCTTGGTACAAGCAAAGTTAGGTGCTACAAATGCCTGGGCATTTGATTTGTCTGCCGCATGTTCGGGTTTTTTATACGCATTAAGTGTCGGAGCACGATTTGTGGAATCGGGTCATCATTCCAAAGTACTTGTTATTGGTGCCGACAAAATGAGCTCTATAACTGATTATACAGATCGTAACACATGTATTCTATTTGGTGATGCAGCAGCTGCTGTATTGTTGGAACCATCAGACGACAGTAATTATGGAATTCTCGATCAGAAACTCTATGCAGATGGCACAGGTGCCGACACACTGCATATGAAAGCTGGGGGCAGTTTGCGACCTGCAACGATTGAAACGGTACAACAACGTATGCATTACCTATATCAGGATGGAAAAGCAGTTTTTAAAGTAGCAGTAAAAGGGATGGCAGATGTAACAGCAGAAATTTTACAACGTAACAATCTCACAGGTAAAGATATTGATTGGTTAGTACCACATCAAGCAAATTTACGTATCATTGATGCAACTGCTGAAAGAATTGGACTCGATCGGAAAAAGGTAATGATTAATATCGACAAATATGGTAATACAACAGCAGCAACTATTCCGCTTTGTTTATCTGAATGGTGGCAGAAGAATATGCTTCAACGAGGTCACACTGTGGTACTTTCGGCTTTCGGAGCTGGTTATACGTGGGGTTCAATATTGTTGAAATGGTCTATCGATAATCATAATAGGTAAATATGAAGCGAGCATTAGTATTCCCTGGACAAGGGTCACAATACGTTGGAATGGGAAAAGACCTTTATGAAGGTCATCAGAAAGCAAAAGAGCTTTTTCAGAAAGCAGATACAATTCTCTCGACATCCTTAAGCTCCATTTGCTTTGAAGGTCCGGAACAAATCCTAAAACAAACTTATAACACTCAACCAGCAATTTTTTTACATAGTGTTGTTGTTCTTTCGTTGCTCGAGAATCTGCAGTTCGATATGGTTGCCGGTCATTCTCTTGGAGAGTATTCGGCACTTGTTGCTGCTGGTGCACTTACTTTTGAGGATGGATTAAAGCTTGTGCGCTTGCGTGGGGAATTAATGCAAAAAGCAGGTAACGAACAACCTGGCACAATGGCTGCAATAATCGGATTGGATTCTGCTATAGTTGAAGAAATATGTCACGAAGCATCATCGCTGGGTGTGGTTCAACCGGCAAATTTTAATTCGCCCGGTCAGGTAGTAATATCGGGTTCTGTTGTTGCTGTACAAAAGGCTATGGAGTTTGCAAAGCAACGGGGAGCAAAGATGACAAAAGAGCTTGCGGTTAGCGGTGCATTTCATTCACCGCTTATGGAATCGGCGGTTGCTGGATTAGCAAAAGGAATTGCACAGGTAACAATTAACGATGCAAAAGTACCTGTGTATTCAAACGTTACAGCTAAGCCGGTTTGTCAACGTGAAGAAATTAAGGACGTATTGCTGAAACAATTAACACACTCTGTGCGATGGGAAGAAATAATTGTGAATATGATTGCTGACGGCGTTACTGAGTTTATTGAAGTCGGACCCGGTAAGGTTTTGCAAGGATTAATAAAACGTATTAATCCCAATGTAGCTGTGCGTGGTGTAGAAAAATTGACAGATATTTTTATACATTAATAGAAGGAGAAACCATTGATGGGAGTTTTGGAAAACAAAGTTGCACTTGTTACAGGAGGTGGCCGTGGTATCGGCAAAGCCATAAGTCTTGCTTTAGCTGCTGAAGGGGCACATATTGCTTTTACCGATATTCAGTTTGGTCCTGATGCTGAAGATTTACAAAAACAGCTTCAGACACTGGGTCGGAAAGGTTTGCCTATTGAATCTGATGTACGTAAATTTGAATCAGCTCAGAATGCAATAGAAACTGTTCTGAAGGAATTTCAAAGGGTTGATATTTTAATAAATAATGCTGGAATAACACGTGATAATTTGCTGATGCGTATGTCGGAAGAAGAATGGGATGCTGTTATTGAGACAAATCTGAAAGGTACTTTTAATTTTTGTAAAGCTGTATGTAAGCCAATGATGAGTCAAAGAGAAGGGAAAATTGTTAATATTTCTTCAGTTGTCGGAGTTGTCGGTAATGCAGGACAGGTCAATTACTCAGCATCGAAAGCAGGAGTTATTGGCATAACTAAAACACTTGCAAAAGAGTTAGCAAGTCGTAATATTCAGGTTAATGCAGTTGCCCCCGGCTTTGTTGATACTCCGATGACACAAAAACTTAATGAGCAACAACGCGAAGCCCTTTTGAATCTTATTCCAATGAAAAGAATGGCTAAACCAGAAGAAATTGCATCAGTTGTATTATTTCTTGTCTCGCCTGCTGCAAGTTATATTACTGGCCAGGTTCTATGTGTTGATGGTGGTATGGTTATGTAATGTTTAACAACAAACGTAAAAATCAACAATCAATTATAAGGAGTAATTTATGGCAGATACTGCAGAAAAAGTTAAAGAAATCATCGTCTCCAAGCTTGGTGTGGATGCATCACAGGTAACACCGGAAGCATCATTAACGAATGATCTTGGAGCTGATTCACTTGATACAGTTGAACTCGTGATGGAGTTCGAGAAAGCATTCAATATTCAGATTCCTGATGAGGATGCTGAAAAAATATCAACAGTTGGAGATATTATTAATTATTTGAAGGCGAAAGGCTTATAATTAAAAACATGCTATGGGGCTGCTGAATACCGTTATTTCTGATACACACAAGCTACATAACAGATGGTAAGTGAGTAGCTGTTTACAGGAGGGAAGGTGGTGTGTGTAGATCGGGATATTAAACAGCCCCATAGTTTGGGGGGAATTATAAAATAATTGTTAATCGATCACAATAAATAAGGGTTGTGTATGACTGGTGAAATGAAAAAGAGAAGAGTTGTTGTAACTGGAATGGGTGCTATTACACCACTTGGTCATACGGTCAAAGAGCTTTGGAATGGAGTTCTTGAAGGGAAAAGCGCTGCTGGACCAATTACCTATTTCGATACAACTGCTTTCGAAACAAAATTCGCTTGTCAGGTTAAAAATTTTGATCCGCTGAAATATCTTGATCGCAAAGTTGCTCAACGGGTTGATGCCTTTACACAATACAGTCTTGTTGCAACACAAGAAGCAATAACTGATGCAAATCTACAATTTGAAAAGGAAGACCGTGAGCGAATTGGTGTAATTTTTGGCTCCGGTATTGGAGGAATGTGGACGTACCACAAACAATTTATGAATTTTGTTGAAGGTGGACCAAGTCGTTTAAGTCCGTTCTTTATTCCGATGCTTATACCCGATATTACGGCAGGTCGCGTATCAATGCAATATGGGTTAAAAGGTCCGAATTATGCAGTTGTTTCTGCGTGCGCAACTGCATCGCATGCTATTGGCGATGCGGCTTATATTATTCAGCGTGGAGATGCTGATATAATGATAACAGGCGGAGGTGAGGCAAGTATTTGTCCGATGGGTATTGCAGGTTTTAATGCTTTACGCGCATTATCGACACGCAACGATGCGCCGGAAAAGGCAAGCCGTCCGTTCGATAAAGAAAGAGATGGATTTGTAATGGGTGAAGGTGCGGGAGCTTTAATACTCGAAGAATTGGAGCATGCTCAACGCCGCGGTGCTAAAATTTATGCCGAGCTTGCCGGTATTGGTTTTACTGCCGATGCTCACCATATAACCGAGCCGGCTCCTGGTGGTGAAGGTGCAGTACGTTCCATGCGTTTGGCTCTTAAAGATGCAGGGTTGACAATAGAAGATGTCGATTATATTAATACACATGGAACTTCAACACCAGTGGGTGACAAAGCTGAGACAGCCGCAATTAAAACTGTTTTTGGAGAACGTGCAAAAAAAATCGCAGTAAACTCAACAAAATCAATTATTGGTCACTTACTTGGCGCAGCCGGTGTTGTGGAGTCAATTGTGACAATTATGAGTATTCAGGATAATAAAGTACATCCTACTATCAATCAGGAAATACCTGATCCTGAATGCGACCTAAACTATATTCCGAATGTTGCACAGGAATGGAAAGTTGATGTTGCATTAAATAATACATTTGGATTTGGGGGACATAATGCAACATTGTTATTTAAGCGCTTCGATGGGTAATAAAAAGGGGTAGCATCTACGAGGATAACGTTTGCTGAGAAACGTCGTTATTTGGCTGCGGAGCTTTTGGCATAGAATACGGTGGCAATATTGCACGCGAGATGTTCGTGTCAAAGAAATTCTACGCTGCCTGAAAGAGCGAAATTTTGATTTTAGGGGGTTTGAACGTCTTCTCGGCTACTCACCTCACTATATGCCCGTATTGTTTCAGGCAATTGTACACAGATCATACTTACAGTTTTTTTCAAATGAACATGAATCAAACGAACGACTTGAATTTCTGGGGGATGCGGTGCTGAACTTCGTCATAGCTGAACAACTATACAAAACATTTCCGTCGATGGAAGAGGGTTACCTCACAAAGCTTCGGTCCCGCCTTGTCAACCGACGAACACTCGCTCAACAGGCTCGTGCAATCAATTTATCAGACTATCTGTTGCTGAGCTCAAGTGCTGCACACTCTCTCGATACTGGTTCGGAATCAATTCTTGCTGATGCTTTCGAGGCTCTTATCGGGGCGATATATCTCGATGGTGGCATTTCTGCTGTACGAAATTTTGTTAACAACAACCTCATAATTCTTCTCGATCAGGTGATGGTTGATAATAATTATAAGAGCGCTCTCCTGGAATATGCTCAGGCAAACAATTTAGGAATACCACACTATACAGTAACAAAAGAAGAGGGCCCCGAACATGATAGAAGATTTACCGTCGAAGTTTATTTAGGTATTAATGCCTTAGGTACTGGGAGTGGAAAAAGTAAAAAAGAAGCAGAACAGTTTGCAGCAGCAAATGCCTTAGCACGTTTAGGATTTGAAAACATACCAATGAATGACAAAAACCATGGAAAATAATGATTTTATTCGGCGCCACATTGGACCTTCCGAAGATGATACACTTGAAATGTTGAAATTAATAGGAGTAAATTCACTTAGTGAATTAGTTGATCAGGCACTACCGCATCAACTTCGAATCACAAAGTCTCTAGTATTACCTGAACCACTTTCAGAGCAACATCTCATTGAATCGTTACGTAATCTGGCAAAAAAAAATGTTTTGAAAAAATCTTTCCTTGGACAGGGATACTATAACACCTGTCTTCCTGCAGTTATTCAACGGAATATTCTTGAAAACCCTGGGTGGTATACAGCATACACTCCGTACCAGGCTGAGATATCTCAGGGGCGCCTTGAAGCATTACTAAACTTTCAAACAATGATTTCGGATTTGACTGGCTTACCTGTTGCAAATGCTTCGTTGCTTGATGAAGGAACTGCTGCAGCAGAGGCAATGACAATGGCTTATTCAGTAGTTAAAGCAACAAGCCGTTCAGAAAGAAAGAAGATTTTTGTGTCATCACTATGCTTCCGTCAGACTATCGACGTTCTTCTTTCACGAGCTACACCACTTGAAATTGATCTTGTTGTCGGAAATCCGGAACACACAACAATCGACAATTCGTATTTTTCAATTCTATTACAATATCCTAACGACAATGGCTCAATAGTTAACTATCAGAAAATAATAGAACAGGCTCATAGTGCCGGAGCTCTGGTTATTGTTGCAACAGATTTACTGGCACTTACCCTTCTTAAACCTCCCGGTGAATTTGGTGCGGATATTATTGTGGGAAGTGCACAACGTTTTGGTTTACCACTTGGATACGGCGGACCGCATGCAGCATTCCTTGCAACGAAGAAGGAATATATTCGTTTTATGCCTGGCAGAATCATTGGCATTTCAATTGATGCTGATGGGCAGAAAGCATATCGGATGACACTTCAGACACGTGAACAACACATCCGCCGTGAGAAAGCGACATCGAATATCTGTACTGCTCAGGCACTTCTGGCTATTATTGCAGGAATGTATGCAGTTTATCATGGACCACAAGGACTTAAAACAATTGCCGAACGGGTTCATAAATTAACAAAACTATTTGCTACAACAATATCTTCATTTGGTTACAAACAACTTATATCTCTGTTTTTTGATACAATCCGTATAGAAGCAGATTCTCATCGGCAGGCGGAGAATTTAATAACACTGGCATCTGATGAGGGTTATAATCTGCGCTTTATTGAAGATAAGTATATTGGTGTTTCGTTTGACGAAACAACAACACTGGACGATGTAAACGCCTTGCTCAAAGTTTTTGCTGCTGTTAAAGGTATTCAGTTCAACATACCTGCTTTAGCTGAGTTATTCGACACATGCAAAGTTGAATTTCCTGAACATTTAACCCGTTCAACTGCGTACCTTACTCACCCGGTTTTTAATATCTATCACTCCGAAACTGCATTCATGAGATATTGCAAGTATCTGGAGAACAAAGATTTATCACTCACTTCAACAATGATACCACTTGGTTCCTGTACGATGAAACTGAATCCGGCCGTAACGCTATTACCGATTACATGGCAGGAATTTTCATCGATTCATCCTTTTGTATCTCCCGAACAAGCTCAGGGATATAGAGAGCTTATTACTGAATTAGGGTCAATGTTATGCACAATTACAGGGTTCGATGGAATAACATTTCAGCCCAACTCCGGTGCTCAAGGAGAATTTACAGGTCTTAGTATTATTCGTGCATACCATCAGGATCAAAATCAATCTCAGCGAACTATCGCATTGATTCCTTCGTCAGCGCATGGAACCAATCCGGCAAGTGCTGTTATGGCTGGCTTTACTGTTGTAGTTGTACAATGCGACTCTCAAGGGAATATCGATGTTGATGATTTGAAAAAAAAATTAGAGCAATATAAAAATTCTGTCGGTGTGTTAATGGTTACGTATCCATCAACACATGGAGTTTTTGAAGAACGAATAAAAGAGATCTGTTCGCTCTTTCATCAGTACGGTGGACAAGTGTATATGGATGGCGCAAATCTCAATGCGCAAGTGGGATTTTTAAATCCGGCTGAGTTAGGTGCAGATGTTTGTCATATTAATCTTCATAAAACATTTGCTATACCTCATGGAGGAGGTGGACCCGGAATGGGACCGGTTTGTGTTGCAAAGCATTTAGTACCGTATTTACCACGACACATTGTAACTGGGTCCGGCTCAGATAAATCGATCCCAGCTGTTGCTTCAGCACCTTTTGGTAGTGCGAACATACTGATAATATCTTATTCCTATCTTCGATTGCTCGGTTCAGCCGGATTAAAAAAAGCAACAGCATACGCACTACTCAATGCAAATTACCTTAAATCGTGTTTAGAACCATACTATCCCGTGCTCTATCAGGGAAAAAATAAAAGAGTTGCACACGAATTTATCATCAATTTAAAACAATTTAAGGAAAATGCTGGTATTGAAGCTGAAGACGTTGCAAAACGGTTAATGGATTACGGTTTCCATGCACCGACGGTATCGTTTCCTGTGCCAGGTACAATGATGATTGAACCTACAGAAAGTGAACCAAAAGCAGAGCTCGATCGATTTATTGAGGCAATGATTTCAATACGGGAAGAAATTCAGTGTATCATAGATGGAAAATATTCAAAAGATGATAACCCATTGAAGAATGCACCGCATACTGCAAAACATGTATGCGCTGAACAATGGAATCATTCTTACAGTCGAACTGTTGCAGCGTATCCGGTTACACATTTGTATAAACAAAAATACTGGGCTCCTGTTGCAAGAATAAACAATACATATGGCGACAGAAATCTTGTTTGTACTTGTCCACTTGTTGATTCATACAATAGTTAATGGTTGTCAATGCCTATAAACGACGATAAAATTGTACGGGAAGTTCTTTTGCATTCACGTACTATTGCTATCGTAGGAGCTTCAAATAATCCCTTAAGAGATAGTAAAAGAATTTACAACTTTCTAAAATCAGTCGGATATAAAGTATTTGCGGTAAATCCAAACTACACTCATATAGATACTGATCCCTGCTATCCATCGTTGCATGCAATAAAGGAACCGATAGATATAGTGGATGTTTTCCGTAATCCTGATGCTATTACCGGAACAGTTGATGAAGCAATCTGCATTGGTGTCAAAGTATTGTGGCTACAGTTAGGGGTTATTAACGACAAAGAAGCTTTACGCGCAGAAGCATCTGGCATCAAAGTTATAATGGATCGCTGTATAGCAATAGAATATAACCGATTGATACGGTAAACAATGAAAGGAATTGTTGTAAATCTTTTTATTTTTGCTGTTTTAACAACCTTCTATACTTATTGTAATCATAACGATTCATCAAAAGTTGTTTCGTGTGTTGTAATCGAAGGCAACGAAGTTACAAAACCTGAGGTTATTTTGCGCGAAATGTCGTTAGCACCAGGGATGCCAATTACTTCGGAAGCAATTCAGCAAGATCAGAATCAAATTTATAACCTTGGACTCTTTAACAGAGTCGATGTGAAAGAGTCTAACGATACAGTATATGTAAGAGTTGTTGAGCGTTGGTTTTTTATGCCATTTCCGATTATTGGATTTCGCTTTAATGATTTTTCGAAAATGTATTATGGCTTTGGATTATCACACCAAAACTTTCGCGGAAGAAACGAAAAAATAGGTATAACGGCAGGTTTTGGATATGATCGGTGGGTTGAACTTCAATACTATGCGCCACATTTTTATGGTAATGATGATGTTTTTACAGCGGGTTATGTTGGTTATCAAAAAACACATAACCTTAGTAAAGAAGTTGGTGAATATGAAAATACGAATTATTCAATCAGGTTTTCTATCGGTAAACGTCTTGATCTTTACAATCGTTTGTATGGAACCGTCGGTTACGATATCTGGAGTGTGAACGATTTACAAGCAGGACGTACATTATCAAATGATGGAAAAGATAACTATGCGGTACTCGCATTGACTTATCGGTATGATAAACGTGATAATCATGAATATACTACTGATGGTTCTCTTATACATCTCAATGTATCGAAATATGGATTTGATGAAATCGTTAATATCTATTCTATTGAATACGATCTGCGTACATTCTATAGCTTAAAGCAAGGTTTGTCTTTGGGCTTCAGAAGTGCTGGCGGATTAATGAGTGGTGGAAGAGTGCCACCGTATCTTCGCAAATATTTTGGATATGATGAACGTATTCGTGGACATTATTTTAAAACATACGAAGGTGAACGACGTCTTTCGTTTTCATCAGAATTCCGTATACCGCTCTTTAGTCCTCGCTATTATACATTGTCTCTTTTTAATCTTTCAGAATTCAGTGAAATGCGTTATGGGTTATATGGCGAATTCTTTGCAGATGTGGGTAAAATATGGTTTCGTCATCAACCGCAATCACAAGTGCCATTGTTGGCAGGGTATGGTGCCGGGTTGGTTGTTTTATTGCCGTATACTGTATGTATACGCTTCGAAGTTGCACGAAATGAAAAAAGAGCGACCGAGGCATACATTGCGTGGGATGTTTCATTTTAATTGAGAATCCATGGAACTCTTTTATGCATCACCACAAGACTGTTCAGAGAACGAAGTAGTTCTCCGAGATGATGAAGTCAAGCACCTAATTAAAGTGTTACGTAAAAAAGAAGGTGAGAAAATTTTTGTAACAGATGGTACAGGAAATCTGTATGAGGGTATAATCACTTATGTTTCGAAAAATGAAGTACAATGTTCTGTGTTAAATGTTCGTAAAAATGTAAACGAACTCACGTTCAACATTACTCTTGCAATATCACTGTTGAAAAATCCGAACCGCTTCGATTTCTGCGTAGAGAAAGCAACAGAACTTGGTGTTCAAACAATAATTCCTTTCCGATCAGAAAGAACGCTTGTTCAGCGACAATATCTCCAACGGTGGAAACATATTGCACTTGCTGCAATGAAACAAAGTTGCCGTTCTGTTCTTCCGGAAATAAAAGAAGTCTATAGTTTCGAAGAAGTGGTAAAGCTATCGTCTCAATATACGTATGCCTTCTGCGCACATGAAAAAAAGAGTGAAAATGTTGAGCCGCTTGCTCAGTTGATCCATAAAATTGATAGTACGAAATCAATGTTATTACTTATTGGACCTGAAGGGGGCTTTACCAATGATGAAATAGAATCAGCGATAAAAGCGAAATGTGCTATAATATCTCTTGGAAATCGTCGATTACGTTCAGAAACTGCTGCACTAGCTGCTTTAAGTATTATTGGTTGCAGATAGTTTTAACATAGCTAGTATGCTTTTTGACAAAGATTAATACTGTGAGTATATTAATTCAAAATTTCAGGTAAAGTATGAAACAGATACATATTCATGCTGTTAATCGGACTTATACAGTAGGCAAAATTGTATGCATCGGACAGAATTATATTGAACATGCACGCGAGATGAATTTCGATGTACCAAAAACGCCGGTATTTTTTCTTAAACCATCAACAGCAATAGTGTATAATAAATCAACAGTAATTCTGCCGGAAATATCTAAGAACGTACAGCACGAGGTAGAGCTTGTGATACTTATCGGGAAGGATGGGAAAAATATTTCGCAAGACGCGGCTGATGATTACATAGCTGGCATTGGTATTGGTTTAGATATGACAATGCGCGATATTCAGCTCGACGCAAAACAAAAAGGACTTCCCTGGGCATTGGCGAAGGGTTTTGACACATCGGCTCCGATATCGGATTTTATTCCATATTCAGAAAACCTACGTATATCACAGTTAAAGCTCGAACTACGTGTAAATGATGAAATCCGTCAGGAGGGGAACTGTAATGAGATGGTGTTTTCTGTACCTCAGCTTCTTAGTTATATCTCTCAATTCATTACTCTCGAACAAGGAGATCTACTGTTTACAGGTACACCTGCCGGAGTAGGCGCTGTAAAAAATGGAGATCTGCTGAAAGCTTCATTACTTCATAAATTGGATAACCGTGTATTGGCTGAACTGGAAGTAACTGTTCAGGCACAACCATGAAAAACACGTGGAAAGATTTTTTTTCGAACTATGAAAATGCAATAATTGCGTGGTTTATTATTGTTGCAGTTGTGGTTCTTGGTTTTTACTTCGGGGTTGATGAAGGTATTATCGGTGCAGTTGTTGTGTTAGTAGGATTAGCAGGAAGTGCATTTAGTGCTTTTATTACATGGATAGCTCTGGTTCCAGTAGCAGGTCCATTAATTGCTAAAGTATTAGAGTTGCCTTTTATATGGCTTATTAACGGTATTGGATATCTGGCATCGCTTGTAGCAATAAAACGTGGATATTCAAAAGATGTACTCTCGTACAGATCTATAACTGTAGCGCTGATTATTGGAATAACAATCGGATATGTATTAGGAAAACTAATCTGAAGAATGGCAAAAGTAATCACAATTGCAATTCCAAAAGGTGGTGTTGGTAAAACAACCACCGCAGTAAACTTAGCAGCAAGTCTTGCTGTGCTGGAACAACGTGTACTTTTGATTGATACCGATCCTTTCGGTGCCTGTGCAATGGCATTGGGATTTGCCGAAAAAAATATTAAAGGCGGTATATATGAAGTTTATAATTTTATTCACTCGCTTTCACAAGTTATTCATCGTACCGATTTAGCATTTCTTGATTTTGTGCCAGCAAATGTCAAAACAATTCAGATGGAAGACCGATTATTACGAATTGCCGAAAATCGTACGTTGCTGAAAAATATTTTGCAGTCAATTTTACCGCATTATGATTTCATTATCATTGATACACCACCGGTGCTGAAGGGGTTAACAACCGCAGCTCTCATTGCAGCAAATTCTGTACTTATTCCCATACGTTCCGGATACTTTTCTCTTGAAGGTATTGATAAACTCCTAAAATACCTCGAGTGGGTTCGCGATACAATGAACAAAGTATTATGTATAGAAGGAATAGTACAGACAATGTACGAACCAAATACAAAGGCAACAGAAATTACCGATTATGAACTGCATCAACGATTCAGGAAATATTTACTAAAAACACATATTCCCCGTAGCACTCAACTTAATGAAGCTGCTTTTTATGGAAAGCCGGGTGTTCTTTTCAATATCAATTCAAAAGGTACAATTGCATATCTCAATTTAGCACGAGAAATATTGCAACATAAAGAAACTGAACAGCTCGCATCAGTAAATCAACCACAAACAAGAGCAACATTATCGCAATGATTTTACCAAGTATTGTTATAGCTCTATTTTTATTTTTTTATCCGACACCAACACCTGTTCATTCGGCTCATTCCGATTCAGATAATATTTGGAATGAAGTTGATGAACTCTATAAACATTTCGAAGTACTCCGCACACCGGTTGATGAATACCGTTGGCCAACAGCAGATCACTTACCAATTACTTCAGCGTTTGCAGATTTTCGGCTAACCCATTTTCATGCTGGTATCGATGTTTCTACATTTGGAAAAATTGGATTTCCGGTATATGCCTCAAGGAAAGGAAGCATTGTACAAATCAGTGTTTCTCCCTCTGGCTATGGCAAAATGATATTAATCAAACATGATGATGGGTACTATACCCGTTATGCACATTTGCAGAAGTTTTATGGTCAACTTGAAACGCTTGTTAGGGAAAGGCAGAGGGGAAAGGGCATTTACCCGATTAATATAATTTTTGAAGAGAAGGAACTGATTGTAGAAACAGGTGAGCAAATTGCTTATACCGGTGATACAGGTGCAGGCGATGCACATCTGCACTTTGAAATTCTCGATGAACATCGAAATCCTGTTGATCCTTTACTTTTTCCGGCATTTGCTGCAAAGGTTAAAGATGTAAACGCGCCGGAATTCAGGTCAGTATCTTTCGATCCTTTAACTCCAACTTCGTCTGTAAATGGAAGTTTGGTACCAGTAGTGTTCGATGTTAAAGAGCAACGAAAAGGAGAATATATCCTGCCAACTGTCTTGGATATACGTGGAAGAATAGGAGTGGCTGTAAAAGCTGTCGATCGTTTACGGCCAGGAGGATACAGAAATCCTTGTAAATATTTTGAATGCTATCTCAATGATCAACTCATCTTTACTTCGTCAATTAAAAGGGTTCCATTAAAAGACACACACCAGATTGCAATGTATTATGACTACGAATTGCACAGATCAGGATATTTATATTATCAAAAGCTATACATTGAACCAGGCAACAGGCTGCCGTTCTATAACAGGAAAAGAGAGGAAACAGGAATTATTGAAACGTCATTGTTGCCAAAAGGAACACATACACTCAGAATTGTTGGATATGACGCAGCAGGAAATACATCGGTATTAAAAATATTGTTCTCAACGCGCGAGGAAACGGAATATTCATCAACAACTTCCTCATATACTTTTAAACAACCACCTCCATCTGACAACGAAACAAAACATCGCTATATTACTTATGACGTAATTCCATTTAACGTAGTGGAGAAGCAAAGTTCTCTTGAAGTATCAATACAATTGCGGAAAACATATATTGTTGTTGATGTGTCGTCCTATCTACCATTTACCAAACGTCCTTCTCTGTGGTTCGAGTCTCCTTCAAGGCGTTCGATCATTGATATCAGTGCAATCAAAAGCAATTACTATACTGCAACTATTCCATTCACTTCATCTGATGGTGGTCGGGTGGTTTTAGAAGCAATAGCCGATATTAACGGTGCGCCATTGGTTACTACGCGTAAACAACTTTATCTTATACCAATTGTTAACGAATGTACTACACAAATAAAAACGGCTTTAGCGTCGTTTACTTTTGCACCGTTTTCAGTATATCAATCTCTCTTGTGTCATATCGATACAGTTTATAATGGCTATACGTTACAACTGGATGCAATACTTATCGATAAAGATGTAGATGTAGAATTTATGGTTCCAAATGACTATCAAAACAGTAAAGTTGGTATATTTCATAACTCATTAACCGGAATGTACCTGCTCGATTGGACTGAAGCGGGTGCAAAAAAAGTTTTAAAAGGAAAAATGCAACGTTTCCTTGGAGAAATTTTGTTGATCACCGATGATGTACCACCAATTGTTGAAAAATTGGAATTCAGATATCGGAACGGTGTGTTACGATTTGTCTTTCGTATTAAAGATGAAATTGCTGGCGTAAATGCCGAGGAGCTACGTATCACAATTGATAATGAACCGGTTATTGCCGAGTATGATCCTTACCGTGGTAAAGTATTTTTCAATGAATCATTACCATTAACTAAAGGCGACCATATATTCCAAATAGTTGTTGAAGATAAAATGAAAAATAGCAGGGAATATCATTATCGTTTTAGTGTTAAATAGCTACGGTGATAAGAGCATAAAAAGAGAGAAAAAGTTTAATGTTAAAATATATTGCAGCAATTATTATTGTTGTAAGTAATTTGTTTTCTCAAGAAGCAGAAGAAGTGTTTGAAAAGGGACGACTTACTGTTTCGTGGAACGGACGGTATTTACAATTCGAAAATGGAGAGCCTTTTTTCTATCTCGGTGATACAGGTTGGTTGTTAGTTTCAAAGTTAACACGTGAGGAAGTTGATCATTATCTTGAGAACCGTCGGCAAAAAGGTTTTACAGTTATTCAGACAATTGCTATACATACTTTTCCGCAGGTCAATGTTTATAACGACACTGCATTTATTAATAATGATCCAACGAAACCAAACATAACTCCCGGGAATGACTATTTGGATGCTCAACAATACGATTACTGGGATCATCTTGATTATATTATTGATAAAGCAAGAGAAAAGGGGTTGTTTATCGGGCTAGTGGTTGTATGGGGTAGAAATGTAAAAGCAAAATATATTAACGAACATAATGCATCGGTATATGCACGATGGTTGGCTCAACGTTATTGTAGTAAACCAAATATAATATGGATTAACGGGGGTGATATTCAGGGACATGTAAAACCGGAAATCTGGCATGCTATCGGAAATGCAATTCGCTCAATTGATACAACCCATCTTATTACCTTTCATCCATACGGTAGAACACAATCGTCCACATGGTTTCACAATGCTCAATGGCTTGATTTTAATATGGTTCAATCGGGACATAGACGATACGATCAAGATCCAAAAGGTTTTGGTGAAGATAATTGGAAGTATATTCAACTTGATTTAAAGAAATTTCCACCAAAACCTACACTCGACGGCGAACCCTCTTACGAAGCTATTCCACAGGGGCTTCATGATACAACACAGCCACGCTGGAGTGCATCTGATGTGCGACGTTATGCATATTGGTCTGTTTTTGCCGGTGCGTGTGGATTTACGTATGGTCATAATGCTGTAATGCAATTTCATAAACCTGATGATTGTTGCCCAGCATACGGCGTCCGTGAATACTGGTATGAAGCACTCGATACAGATGGCGTACAACAAATGATATACCTTAAAAAATTTATTACTGAAAATAATTTTTTTGAGCGTATACAAGATCAATCACTTCTTGCTTCACCAGAAGGGAAGAAATATGATTATGTAATAATTTGCCGTTGTCCAAAAGCGGTAATGGCATATACATTTACCGGTAAGCCTTTCAGCATTTATTTGTCAAAGATCGAATCTGAAAACGTTGATTCATACTGGTTTAATCCTCGCATAGGAGTGTATTTGTTCGAAGGTATATATCATTGCACAGGAATCCAGCAATTTACACCTCCGGCCGAGAACATAACACCCGCAGACTGGGTATTGGTATTGAAGTATAGATAAAATAAAATTTCAGTACCTCTTGCCAAGAGTACGAGTTTTTGGTATATTTGTATTGCCCATGCGGGAATAGCTCAGTTGGTAGAGCGCAACCTTGCCAAGGTTGATGTCGCGGGTTCGAATCCCGTTTCCCGCTCGAAAAAAACCCTGCTGCCGTAAAGGAAGGTGGTAGGGTTTTTAGTTGCAATAATGGCGCCGTACCCAAGTGGTAAGGGAGAGGTCTGCAAAACCTTTATTCAGCGGTTCGAATCCGCTCGGCGCCTCGAACCTCACATTAAAAATCCCAAAATAATTTTAAAAATCGATTATAACATTCTTAACTATCCATGAGTTAAGTAATGCGTTGATGTTAACATATTGAAAAGCATAGGAAGGGACTTTTGTAACTGAGTGCCGAGGGCGGGACTCGAACCCGCACGAACCTTGCGGTTCACAGGATTTTAAGTCCTGTGCGTCTACCAATTCCGCCACCCCGGCTCAGCTCAAGTAACTCTAATATAACATTCAATTTTTGCAGAAACAAATATTTTTCCACTTAAATATCAAAATTAAAAATACTAAATAAAACTAATTCTTTCCTTGAACAACAGTAGTTTCTTTT